>Ga0194035_1000021_pt1 | contig 97032 bp, 106 predicted proteins | sample JunL2320m_MetaG_FD_148680 | JGI IMG/M metagenome (GOLD analysis project Ga0194035, IMG submission 148680) | Anoxic zone freshwater microbial communities from boreal shield lake in IISD Experimental Lakes Area, Ontario, Canada - Jun2016-L239-20m | ecosystem: Environmental > Aquatic > Freshwater...
ATTGTGGCGAAGCGGAAATATTCCATGAGAACCCGCAGCCTCATTCTTCTTGTACTTCTGGTCACACTCTCTGGCTGTATCGTGACGTATCGGGATTTCCCCAACGCCACGTTGGAATCCTTGCCGAAGGACCGCGAGCCGAAGCCGCTGCACTATCACGTCGAGCCTATCATCACGCAGGCAGACCCAGTCCCTACCGAAGAGCGTGAAAGAGCGAAGAACGAAAGTAGGTTCGGGTCGGGCATGTTCATATTTTTATTTCCTGGCTTTTACGCATCATACCCTCAGATCGATCCCATAGGACAGCCATGGTATCACGAGGTGGCACGAACGTTGAGAGCCAGTGGGATGTTCTCTGATTTGAATTTGATTGATCCGCCGAATGTTCCAGACATGGGAGTTTATTGCTATGTCGATTTTGACCTCAGGGAGCGATCCCCTTGGCTAAACGGCTATCTACACGCCCAAGTCGTAGCTGGAGGGGCTACTGTTGGCATTCTATTACCTGCCGTTTTTCTGAATGCCTTTCCGTATTATGCGGGAGAAGGCGGCACAATGGTCAGCTACAAACTGTACCGTGATGGTCGATTCAAGCAAGCCTATCGCTACCCCATCACCAAGAAAGGCGCAGGGTGGATCGTGCTACTTCCTTTCGCCTGGCTGAACTTCTTCACCAATGATTTGAAGGGTGCTGTGCACGGAGCCACGCTCCAATTCCTTATCGACGCGCAACGCGATGGCAATCTGTAGCTACCTTGCGACGACCATGGTACCGCACAGGACACAATTCCTGCTGCGGACAGGCTTCCTCATCCCAACTATTGTCTGTGCCGCCGACTACACCGGCTCCGTTACCGACGTTCTCGATGGTGGCACCCTCGAAGTACTGCACGACCAACATTTTGAACGAATCCGCATCAACGGCATCGACTGCCCTGAGAAGTGGATAAATACTAGTACTTTCCATCTCGCCCGCCTTGCGGTTTGAACTGTACCCTTTTCATGAATTTGTTGCACGCGGATGTGGTGAGCGCATACTTACGTTCAAAGATCTGCCACGCTGCTTCTCACCTTTCTGCTACGGAGGGGACCATGAAGCCCACATTCACACAGCCTTCCGATTCACAATCAGTCGATCGAAAAGTGCTTCTGCTGCTGAGGCGGAAAGGAGCACAAGCAATAACAGGTCTCACCATGCTGACGGGCATCGGGTGGGGGCAAGTCTACGTGTCAGTGGACCGTCTCAGCCGGACGGGAAAAGTCTCGTTGGTTCCCGTTTACCCCAATGAGTACCGCGTGTCGGTCGGTAGGGCAGTTCACTAAGGTTATCCAGCCTCCCACGCTTCCGTCCACACCACAACAGCGAAGCTATGTCACCGTACAGGTGGGGTTCCCTTTGTAGGCCCCCCGCCTGCCGACACAGCCCCCTTCAACCCCTCATTAACACAAGCTACTCAGATCTGACATAACGCGGGTCGATGCAAAGAGTGGAGTTATCTCCCTACTTTAGAGTTAATTCCTTGTGGTCTGCCCCGTTTCCAATGCGTCCTCTATGCTTCCTCTAGAGGATCCGTCCACCGAACCAGGAAGTCACATGGGACAATCAAGGAGGTAGACAGATGGCAACCATACTCGTCGTTGATGATCAGGAACCAATACGCGCACTCCTCCGTGATGCGCTGGAAGGGGACGGCCACGAAGTCCTCGAAGCGGCTAATGGCCGTCTTGGTCTTGCGTTATATCGCAAGCGATCAGCGGACTTAATCATCACCGATATGGTCATGCCGGAGATGAACGGCCTTGATATGTTATTGGAGCTGACCAGAAGATGTCCCAACGTCAACGTCATCGCCATGTCCGATGGTCGAGGGAGCGCGGGTTGGCTCGACGCGGCCAAGTTGTTGGGTATGCGTCAGACGTTTCAAAAGCCCTTCGACATGGAGGAATTACTCAGTGCCGTCCGATACGATTTGGTACACTAGCTGGCACGGATGACTTCTAGCCGGCCCGCACACGCCAGTGGTCGGTGCTGGAAGGATTGGAGAAGGAAGCACGAGAGGCGAAAAGGCTTCTGGGCTGCTCCGCAGCCGATGCCGCCGTGGGAATGGCGAGTAGAAACAAAATAGCGACAGTCTTCCAAAGGAGAAGCACATGCCTGTCCGCCGCATGGCGGTGATCGAGGACTAGGACGGGAATCACATTACGATCCACAAGCGGCACACCAGTCAGTGCGTGTGCCGGTTACTTTACACTGATCGTCCCTACCTGTCCCTCCACCTCCATTATAGTTCCGAAGGCCTTGCACTTGGCTTGCATCGTTCTTTGCAAAAATGTGAGTTCCTGGTCCTTCGCCAGCCGGACATACAAGTCTTCGATGCAGACGGGATGGAGCACGATACGCGCGATGCGGCCTCGGTCGAGTTCCAACATAAACAGGAAGGAGAGATCGTTGCGTTCGGCTGGATCGACCGCATAGTCGTCGATGAAGTCGCCGGTTGAGTAGAGGATGGCCTAGCCCTTGAAGAGTTCGATGCCTTGCGATGTAATGACCCCACTGGCTTTCCGCCCTATTGTCTTGTGGATGTCAGTGATCAAAACCCATCGAGGAGCGATTTCTTCTTCGCTGCGTATTCGTCGTCAGTGATCAACCCGTCGTCGTGAATCTGCTTGAGCCGTTTCAGCTTCCCTTCGAGAGAAGAATCTAGATAAGCGGAAGAAGGCGATCCCTTCTCCTGGCCACCATCTACCCGGGAAGCGTCTAATAAGAGCTGTTGATAGGTGAGGGCTAACTGTGGAGCCTCGGGGATCAGGAAAGTCCCACGCCTGTTGTCTTCTCGATGCAGGCTCTGATATGGACCAGGCACAAATTCATAGAGTGCGCCCGCAATCATGTGCAGCGGATCCTCCCACAGCAGATCTCGGATGTTCGACATCGTAAAGGCTTCACGATAGTTCCCCAAGATAAGATACAACTGCGTATCTTTCACAAACCAGGCCCCCGTCGTGATTTCGGTAATCTCTTGTGTCTTCGGGCTCGTCAACCCGAAAACCACCACCTCCGAGGGCTGCGCCTGGGCAAACGCTCGCGTCAGGGTTTCGCTGAGATAGTCCACCTCAGCCGGAGTAAAGGCCGGCAGCGTCGGGCCGTTCGGACCAGGAAAAAAGAATATACCCTGTCCGAGTTTCTGGACATGGATACTGCGCAAGATCGACTTCCATTGTTCTGCGCTCCAATGGAAGGGATGGGAAAAAGATTGGGTGCTTTCCGCATGACGGTCTTTCGTGGAGACCTGCAGACGGACAAATCGATCCGGCTCTTCACACATGCCGCAGACCACCCGACTGGCTGGTGCCGCCCCGAGACTACAGGCAACGGCCAGTACAGCCATCAACAACATGGGAGTTGAACGGGCTCGCATTTCTTTCCCGCCCGCTGTCATTCTGTTTCTCCACAAAATGAGTGAGTGGCGCGGGGCACAACAATATCCTCCTCTAGTTTGTGTTCAGTAGGCAAAGTCGAACCCGATGAGCATCGTTTGGCCGAGCAGATTCCCGCATGCGGGAGCGCAGGCTCCGTTTCCTGTCCCCCCTCCCCCACTATAGTTTGTTCCTACGCCTTCAGTGCGATAGGTGTTGTATTCTATATGCAGCGCAATATCGGTCCGGTTCGACTGGTGGATGAAATATCTGGCCAGGAACGTATGGGAGTCGACGTCATTGTAGTTTTTGGCAAACGTCGGATTGCCTTGCCGCTCATTTCTAATGATGTCATAGCGATAGGAGAAGAACCATCCGGGCGTTCCGACCAGCGGCAATTGGCTCGGGTACCAGTCTAACTCGACAAAGGCGCCATTCCATGAGGCATTCTGGGCGTTTGCAATCCCTTGCGATACAAAGAGGTTCTTGCTGTCGTTTCCGTGCACTAACGCACCAAAGAGATTCCATTGTCCATCGTAGGTGAAGCTCACATCGGCCCCGATTCGATAGAATGGCTGACCGCTCCCGGCAACGCCCTGGCACTCGGGACAGGTGGCATTCGCCGCAGTAGGAGCATTTCCGTAGATACCGAAGAGGCCGACCCGATGACCTGACACGATTCCATAGCCCCCAAACGACTGCGTCATACGGCCGTAGAAATTCACGTTTCGCCCTCCAGTGCCACAACCATTCACTGCGGAGCAGTTGCTGGAACCGCCTAAGAATTGGTCCGTGTTCGTGCTGAGCCCTGCCAGACTGTAGCGGAAAAACCCGTCTGTGACCGCCGTCTTGGTAATGCCGGCCATTTCAACACCAGGTGAATTTTCTCCGATTGCGAAAGCGTTGGGGTTGTTGTAGACGCTGGTCCTTGTCCCGCCAATCGTAGCTGTGTATGGGGTACCAGCAACATAGTGATACATCACGAAGGGCGTGTTGAGGGTGGGGCTCCGTTTCTCGCTGAATGGCACATCGAGTTCAAACTTTCCGACCTTCAGATTCATGAGATACTTCCCTGGCTCATCTTTGACACCAAGAAACCGTTCGAGCCGATTGAACCGGACATAGGCCGCCTCCAAATCACCGTTTGACCCTCCCGTGCCAAAGCCGGCGCTCCCAAGCCCTGGCGTATACACGAGGCCAAACGAGATGTCGCGGTGCAGGAGGCCAAAGCTTAAAATGTCCAGCCCCGTAAAACCAAACCCACCGGTCGAGACTCCGCTGCCATCCGTTCGGACACTGGCCGCTTGGTAGCCGACCGTCGTCCGCATTGAGAGGGGCCAGAAGCCCATAGTGATGTTGGGATGAGTCGGAAGGTCCACATCCGCGCCGAATTGGTACCCCTGGTCGCGAAATGTGTTACCGAAATCGTTCAGCTTCGGAAATCCCGGCACGTGGCAGACGTTGCACGGCAATCCGTATTTTCGTGCAAACGCAGGAATGGCATGAGCCTCAGGCACCAGGAAGCTGATTTCGTAACTGAACAGGCCAATCAGTGTAAGCAGACAGACGACGAGGCTACGTTTTGTAGTCACGCGAATGCTCATGGTTGTGTCCCTTCCCTTCACGCCGGCATGCGCCGGTGCATTGAGGTATCACGGATCCTCTCCTGCTCGAAGCGCTAGGGCCAAACAACGTGATGCTACGACTGCCCGGCGCAAAATGTTCGGACATAAGCCACAACCTTCCACCCTTCCACTTCCGACAGCAATGCGGGGATGAGTGGTTGCATCCCTGTGCCTGGACTGCCGTATTTGATAATCCAAAAGAGTTCCCCGTCTTCCCGCTCTTTCTGAAAGGCGCAGTTTGTGAAATCCATTGGCGGATGCTTCTGCATATGCGCAGCAGGCCCGTCGCCTTTACCGGTGATCCCGTGACAGAGATGACAACTCCCTTTCCCTTCGTAGAGCGCTTTACCCGCTGTGACAATTTCTGGCGGGGCCGTGCGAGCCTCTCCAAAAGGAGCCTTATAGCTGAGTGCCTCCTTCATTGCTGAGGAGGGGACTCGGTCTTCGCTAGCCTCGCGCGGGGCGCCAGCCGCTATGGTGACCACGGCCAACATGGCCGGGAGCATGAAGAAGCCTAAAAGTTTTCGGTAGTGCATCGAAACACCTCCTTTCCCGTATGAGCCTTGCCCCGTACTTTTCCTGATACTCCAATTAAAGAAGTCCGTCAACGCTCGTCACATTGAGCAATTTACATTCCTGGTGACAGACAGGTTTCAGGGGAGACAACCTCTCAGGCAATCCACGTGATGCTACGATAGGAGAGGATACATCGCTTTCGGTAATCCCCCAGAGATGGGGCCTTTTGCGACAGTTGCCAGTCTCAGCTTGCCCAATAATCCACACCAAGCCTCTTCCAATATGAAATGAGTCTGAGCGGCTGAAGTTCTGGATCGGTCATGATGCAACGTATGGTGATCGACATGGAAGAAGCGGGGCAGGTGCGTCCTTAAGCGGGAATCGGACCGAGCTTCGTACCGGCAAATGCCTCGACAGACTTCAGCCCGACTGTCCCCCCCCCAGGCGCAACGTCAAAAAAACCGTGGGGCTGGATGTGCTTGAGCGCACGTGCCAGTTACTTTACATTGATCGTCCCTACCTGTCCCTCCACCTCCATTATAGTTCCGAAGGCCTTGCACTTGGCTTGCATCGTTCTTTGCAAAAATACGATTTCCTGATCCTTCGCCAGCCGGACATACAAGTCTTCGATGCAGACGGGATGGAGCACGATACGCGCGATGCGGCCTCGGTCGAGTTCCAACATAAACAGGAAGGAGAGATCGTTGCATTCGGCTGGATCGACCGCATAGTCGTCAATGAAGTCGCCGGTTGAGTAGAGGATGGCCTTGCCCTTGAAGAGTTCGATGCCTTGCGGAGTGTGGTTGGAGTGGCCCCAGTAGAGATCGGCTCCGAGATCGATGACCTGATAAGCGAGCGCCCGCATCGCCGCCGAGGGGAGGACCCCAGTTGGGGCCGACGTGCGCGCTGACAATCACGAGATCAGCCTGACGGCGGACCTGTTTCAAGACCTGCGCAAGCCGAGACCGATAGGGTTCGACTAAGCCATTCGCATCATAGACACTGTAGTGGACGCCTGGTTTCTTCTCTCCCGCTTCCCATTCCGGTTCGTTGTCCGTGAGGGAGACGACTCCGAGCCGGCCTTGTGGCAAGTCCAGAATGGCCGGTGTAAGCGCCTCCATCAATGAGGCACCGGCGCCCGTCCGCTTGATGCCGGCTCGATCCAGCAGCGCGAGGCATTCGATCAGCGCATCTGTTCCATAATCAACACGTGATTGTCGGCCAAGGTGACGCAGTCGACCTTGGCGGAACAAAGAAAATCGATCGCACGAGGATGGGCGCGAAAATGAAAAACTTTGGAATCGGGCTGCCACTCACGCCCCCGGTCGCTGATCACACATTCCAGATTGATCAGCCGTCGATCCGCCTTGAGCAGCAGCGGCAACACATCGCTCCAAATCTTGTCCGGTCCAATCGACTGATTACGGATCACATACTGATCCACCAGCCGCCCCAACATGACATCCCCGGTCAGTGCGATCTACACGGCATACCCATCCCCTCCGCCGGACGTGATGCGTGAAGCGCGAGGACCGGACAGTCTCTCTTGTTTATCTGGTCTGTCTCGTTTGTTTGGTTGAACCAGATAGACCAGATGAACCTTCAAAGCGAGTTGGATCGCGGGCGGCATACGAGAGTGATTCGCAGGGGCAGGAGCCTGTCTGACATGGCTTTCGTGACGAGGCGAATGAGGTGCGGCCAGATGCGAGGCCGCAGGCCCGGAAAAACCGAAGGCGTATTCACTGGAATACGTTGAGGATTTTTCAGGGCCGAGAACGACGCAGATGATCGTGGATCGTTCGCCGCAGTAGAACGGTCAATGTCGGACAGGCTCCTAACTGAGGGAAATTTCCACAATACTCGAATTTAGCTGCTGCAAGGAGGGGCAATCGGACGAATTCTAGAAGTTCTCCGATTAGCAGGAGGAAGTCCCGAATGGCTCCAGTAAAACCAACAGGCTGTTCAAAAAGTACGAGCAGCAAGGCTGCAGCGCCAGTGGGAGGCTGAGGTCAAGGTTGAGCGAAGATCAGATTCATTTTTTCTCAGCCTTAACCTGAACCTTAGCCTTCCAATAACGCTGGCGGACTTTTTTAACAGCCTGCTACACGTCCACCACACACTGCGCTACCCAACGCCCCTCCTCATCCCGCTTCACAGGCAGCTCGGTGTAGGTCGTGCCTTTCACTTCGGCGGCCGGTTGATGTCGCGCCACCTCGATCGGCTCTCCCCATGCCGTCGCGTGCAGCGAATGGTCGTTGACGCGAACATCGAATCGGCTGAACAACATTTTCCGCGTGGCCATTTCGCAGACGAGCGCATTCAGCCAATCGACCAGGAGCAACTCATCATCAGGCGCCTCACAGACGATCGGCACCGATTGTATCGGAGCCACAGACTCCAGGTCGGTGATCACGTCCGTCAAAGCATGCGCCGCGCTTTCAAATGCCGCCTCCTTGGTCAAACCAAACCCTCGCACACCGATATCGGCCTGATGCGGGAAATGTTCCCAGCTTCCTTGCACGGTCTCAGACCGAGGGGGTTGCATGATTAATTAATGGTTCTCGTAAGGATCGCAGAGCGTCACGGAATACTTCATTATCGTCGGGCCTGTGTACTGCTCCATTCCTAAAGCCAGTCCTGATGAGCCTTCTCCGCCTTTTCTCCCCACATTTCACTGAGCGGTATCTCTGTGATTGGGTGATCCGCATCGTCCCGTCCAGATGATCCTCCACGAGCACCGCGTGGGTGTGGATCGGCGTCTCGATCTGAAACAGCTGGCCGTGGTGGGCCACGGTCCAGTCGCGCCGCATGACTCGGGTCGTCTTCAGACACAGGCTCCGGTCCAGGTCGCGGCTCGCGGGACAGGGCCGATGCAGATCGGCGGCCTGCGCAGGCTGGACGGCAAAGCGTCGATTATAGCCTGGCCGCCACGCCTCCACGAACTGATTGGCGGCCTCGATGGTCGCGATGCCCGCCAGACGCAGGTCTTTCACCAGGCGATCCTGCAGGGTCTTGAACAAGCGTTCCACCCGGCCCTTGGCCTGCGGGGAGTGGGCATGGATCACCGCCACCCCCAACTCCGCAAGGCTCCGCTCAAACTGACTGTGCGGCCGTCGACCGGCCAATTGCTCCTCGACCGTCGGCGCGGCCGGCGATTTGTAGGTCGTATGCTGATCCGTGTAGAGCGCGAGCGGCAGGCCCTAGTGCGTGACGTAGCGACGGAAGCTGTCCATCGCGGGGATCGTACCTTCATACGCGTAGAACCGGGCAAACACCCGACTGCTCGCATCGTCGATGTAGGCCATCAGCACACACCAGGGCCCGCGCCCCTCCACCCAGTCATGGGGCGAGCCGTCCAGTTGGATCAGTGCCCCCACGTGGGTTTTCCGCTCTCGCCACGCCCGGTGCGGCCGCTTCCGCCGCTGGAAGTGCGTCACCCCGGCGGCCCGCAGCCATCCCCGCAAGGTCTCGGCACTGAGTGTGATCCCCTGCCGTTCGGCCAGCTTCTCCACCGCGAGGGTTGGCCCAAAATCGCGATCGTGCTGTGCATACAGCCGGAGCACTCGGGCCTTTAGTGCGGGCCGGTACCGTCGATTCGAGGGCGTGCCTCGACTCCAATGCACGAGACCCGCGTCGCCTTCGGCTCGGACCCGCTGGATCAGCCGCCGTATGTGGCGGGCCGTCACCCCCAATACCTCGCCAGCCGCCCGCTGCCGCAGGGCCTTGCCCCTCGCTTGCCGAATCACATGGACCCGCTTCAACTCCTGCACACGCATCCGCACCGTTTCCTCTCTGACCATGCTGCCCTCCCAGTGAGGGCAGTGAGTCTACACAAGAGGACCTTTCTACTTTGGTCAAAGCGGACATTCTCATGTTGGGATTACAGGACTGACCGGGGAATACGCAGACATGATGTCCACCTACACCCGTACCGGTATCCTTGACCGGGAAGGGCTCGAAAAAATTGGACGAGCTCTACATGTTTCCTATGTCTTTCAGCCCGTCCTGGCCTCTTTCACCCAATCCATGTCCAGCCGGTTGTCGATACTTGGTCTCCGGATCCTACAAACCCGCGTCACCTTCCTCCGTCTGACACTGCAATTGTGGGACACCAGAACAGGGGAAATCATCTGGGAGTCATCCGGTGAAGCGACGCTAGCCACTGAGGATGTCCGGGAGGCCCGCATCTCGTTCGACGAGATTGCCCGCCGATTATGGTCGCGCATGCTCGACGATCTGTTCAAGGGGTTGACGGTGGAAGAGCATCACTAGCCCGCATTATTCATGATCTCATGAATAATGCGGGCTAGGATCTCCCTTTGCAAACCACCCACGATGGGATTTGGATCGTTCCGAGGGATTCACACTTCAGGTAAGAAGGACGACGAATTCTAATCTCCGGGAATTCAAGCGACCTTTCGCCACAGCACAGTTGCTGTATCTGTAGCGGATTTCCACAAGCATCTGCAGCAGTCGCTTCATGAGTCAAATCCAAACCCATGAATTTCCTACAAGTGGACGACGGATTGGTACTCAGGCGCATGGCCTCATTCTTGCCATTGGAATCATACGTGTCAGCCAAGAAACATATTGATTCGTGGTTCAGCCTACAGAAGGAAGGGTTCCTGCTATGAGAACGAAGGTATGCTCGGCCTGTCTTATTTCCGCCGTTGGACTCATGGCCTTGACGATCCCCCTCGTGACTATCGCAGCAGAGACCGTTCAGCGGACGGTACGAGGTACGGTGATGGCAGCAAATCCTGCCGTCGATCCTCAGACGATTGTCGTGAAAGTCATACTGCCCAACAAGGAAGAGTTGATCGTGGGGGCTCGTGTCCCAGCTGACACTAAGCTCACGCGAGGCACACGAGCTACCAAATTGGCCGAACTCAAGGTGGGAGAACCAGCCGAGATGACATACCTGAAATCGCCGGATGGTTTGACTGCACGATCCATTCACGTTCGATAACCAAGGAGCCCCCATGTCGACGAGGCGCAACCTGTCCTATTTCCATTTCTGCCTCTGCCTGCTAGCAGTTGCAATGTTGTCCGGCTGCGCAAGCCGGAAGATCACCACGTCGGCAGGGGACCAGAGTTACGTGTCGAAGCCGACACCTCAAGTCCAAGCACCTGTGGCAACCAAGCCAGCGCAAGTCCAGATTGAAAAGCCGACGCCCCCGCCTGTGGTAAAAGAAGCAAGGATCGCGGAGCAACCGATTGCCCCACCCCCGTCGCAGCCGCCGATACCTCAAGCCAGGCCGATCCCAGAGCTCTCCGATATCTTTTTTGACTTCGACCGGTTTGCGATTCGCGATGATGCTCGATCCGTGCTGGAAGGCAATGCCGGTGTTCTGAAGTCGCAATCCGGCGAGAAGATCCTGATCGAAGGCCACTGCGACGAACGGGGCACGAGTGCCTATAACCTGGTCTTGGGCGAACGCCGCGCGCAGGCGACTGCAGGGTATCTCCGGGACCTTGGAGTCCCTTCATCACAGATACAAATCACGAGTTATGGGAAGGAACACCCATTTTGCACGGAACACAGTGAAGACTGTTGGCAGTCGAATCGACGGACACACTTCAGCAGATAGTCAGCGAACATGTGAAAATGCCGATCGAAAAAATGGTCCTTGAGAGTCCTTGAATGTAAGGAGGTTCCTGTGAAGAGACGTCGGATGTTACTCATGTGCTGGCTCAGTCTCATCGCCTTGGCTGGATGCGCCGGCCCCGGCGAAGTCATTCCGCTCGAAATCCACCCCACCGTGACCGGATCGGAAGGGGTCGCAAAGCAGAGGGCCGCCATTCGGGTAGCGGTGGGATCGGTTGAGGACGGTCGGAGCCATAAGGCCGGCCTTGGAGTTCGGACACACCTGTGGGGAGGTGTCAGCTATTTCGATGTCCCCGGAGGCAACCCCGCTGACGTGGTCGCCCAGGCCCTGACCGATTATCTGACCGCGAAGGGTTGGCAGGTGACTAAGCGAGGGGCCGGCGACAAGGAGGCCGATGTTGTCCTCACAGGGAAAATCCTCGACTTATCAGTCCAGGCCAAGAGTCGGGTAGGCTTCACCGAAGTCACGACGAAGACCAAGCTCGCATTACAAGCACAGAATGTCGAAGACGGGAGCACGATCCGCATGACCCTGAATGGGAGCGGAGGCGACGACGTCTTTTGGTTCGATCCGGAGGATGCTCAAGCGCTTGTGAATGACGTCTTGACCGACAGTTTTGGCAAGTTGGTCGAGAATACGACCGTTGAGAACAAGCTGCTACGGCTGAAAAGCCCGTAACAATACCAACTGCTTCCAGCAAAGGAGAATTCCGGTGAAAGTCCAAAATATCATGACAGGCGAGAAGATTTTGTGAAATGGCATGCCACTTGCTGCTTCGTGACCATTAAGATGAAGCTGTGCCTTTCAGGAGCATACTGAAGAGCACTAACGTCGCTGTGACCCGCGCTCATGCGCACAACAAAGGAGAAATCCCATGTCCGTCGCGAAGATTATCGAGATCAGTGCCGAATCACCGAAGAGTTTCGAAGATGCCATTCAGAGTGGGATCACCCGGGCAGCCAAGACCATCCACGGTATCAAATCAGCTTGGGTGAAGGAGCAACATGTTGTGGTAGACAACAACAAGGTCAGCTTGTATCGCGTGGACCTCAAAGTCACGTTCGTGCTGGATTGACGAGACATTAGAAATGGGCGAGCGAGAGAGGGGAGAGTTCAAAGTCCGAGGTTCGAAGTTTTCGGAACTTCAAACCCGGAACTTCGGACATCGGGCAACTCGGAGCATAGTCTTCGCCCTTCCTCTATTTCTAGCCGCTCTTACTTGGAGCCTTGCATTCAGCTCATCCGGCCAGCCATCGGAGTCCCCCACTGAGGTGGTCCGCTCGACGCTTACCGAAGTCTTCCGCATCCTCAAAGATGAGACGCTCAAAGATCCGGCCAAGCTCATCCCGCGCCGGCATATGCTGGAAGAGGTCATCGCTTCCCACTTCGACTACACAGAGATGTCGAAGCGAGCGCTCGCGGCCTACTGGGTTCCACTCACGGCAAGCGAGCGCACAGAATTCGTCGAATGCTTCAAGAGCTTTCTCTCCGACCGCTATGCCGAAATAATCGAAGGGTATTCAGGACAACAAGTACTCTATCTCTCTGAACGGACTGAGGGGAACTATGCGGAGGTACGAACCAAGCTGCGGTCGAGCAAAGTCGAAATCCCGATGGATTACCGGCTCCACATGAAAGGCGAGGCGTGGCATGCCTATGACCTCGTCGTGGATGGGGTTAGCCTGGTGAAGAATTACCGCAGCCAGTTCGAGAAGATCATCCGCTCAGACTCCTACCAGGAGCTAGTCCGCCAACTGCGAGCGCGCACTGTCCTCGAGGACAGGAAGAAGCAGGCCTCACCCACGATAGTGCCACAGTCTCGCCGCCTGAGCCCAACCCTGCCATTTATGCCTCAGCGATTTCGTGACCAGTCCTGACCTGGTGGGACAACTCCAACGATTGACCTCTCGCTAAGCACGGTTATCTTAGAAGTGAGCGGAGGCTTCGGTGAGAGGAACATTCAAGGGAACCGAGGTCAAGCGCAGGGGTGGTGTGCAGGCCCGCCGGAGGGTGGGAAGCCTAAATCTCCTCCAAGACCTCCATTGTAGACAAACATCTCTCTGACTTACCTCCGCTCCGATTTTTATTTTCACCTCGCGAACTCTTCAACTAATGTGGTGTTGTTTTAATGAAACCTATCAGCCGTAGGTAGCGATCCGATGGAAAGCTACGCTTGGTGGGAAGGGATTGAGAAATAACGATAGAAGGTCCAACTTCTAGCGGGGGCTCAAAAAGCCAGCCAGCAAGGCCCGAGCCGATGAAAGCACCGGAGGCGTAGCCTCATGGCTACGTTGAGGATGCTTTCGAGGTGAGAACGAAGCTGGCTGGTTTTTTCAGCCTCCCGCAAAAAAACGGCCCGCCCTTGTGTGAAACACCAGAACTGCCATCCGAACAGGGTAACGTCCAGCAATCCTTCAGTCGCTCAAAGCCGATTGCCCCGCGCATCCATCTTCCTAAGAACCCCCTTTAAGAGGCCGTGCCTAGCGGCACCAACGATTGATAGCGCGTCCCTCGAACCACCACCCCGCCACTGAAACAGAAGCGGTGCCCTTTGCACGCTGGCTGCATAAGAGCGGGTCAAATTCAAACCAGGCTGCTGACCTTTCTGAGCTCTGTCCACTTCCTCCGGTTTCCAGGTAACCATTCACCCCCAAGAATCAACGGAAACGTGGCCGCTACAACCAGCTAATGTCTTCTCAGCGCTGCTAGTTTAAACGAGCGCGACCTGAACCGGCAAATGCCTGTTCGGCTTCTTGTCGCGCTTCCCGATGCTGACGGTGAGCCAGAATCACCTGATCGACCCGATCACCACAGGTCACGCAATGCCATTCCGCCGTCCCAGTGTCATAAGAAAACTCCGATACCATCAACCCGCCGCATCGATGGCAGCAATCGAGCACCGGCTTCTTGCCTTGATTAATTGTTCTCGTCGCTGTTCCTTTCATACATTACCTCCTTCGTTGAATACGTGAGACCCAACCTCACCTCCCCTTCGATACGATAGGTGGCCCTCCACGCTGGCTGTTTGATAGTAATGATTCGGGCTAAGTCAACCGGTATCACGAGCAGGACGACATTGCGAAAAATCCGGGCTGACAGAAACTCCATGGGAAACTCTGCCACAAGAACTTCCTCAATTTCGCGATCGATCTTCACTATGCCCAGGGATCAGCCTGAAAAGTCATACGTATCTGTAATTGTTTCCATTATCTCTCCACGAAATATGGACAGACAGGCACGCACACCCCATATTTTGCAACTTTACTTGTGGCCCCACGTAGGTTTACTATGATGATCACTTCGTTCTCATACAACTTCCCTGGAGGTGCGTCGTGGCACTCACAGCCTCAGATATCCATCCAGAGTTTCCGCCAGCGGATCGGCCAGGCACCTGTACCCACAGTCGCATAATCTCCGATAATGTCACGGAAGAGGAACACAATGCCGGCAAGGTGCGTTGCGTTGAATGTACCGCTATCGTGCCGGATCCCTACCTCAAACGGGAAGGCAAGGAGACATAGTGCCGGTTTTGTTCTCTTCTTCAGGCTCCTCCAGCCTCTTGTAAAATTTCCACCTGCATCGTCGTGCCCGCTCACCCAATCCCTCTTCGCTGAGGTATTTGGCAACAGTCCCCTGACTTGTCACTGACCCGAAACTCCTCAACCTTCCGGACAGTGCAGCCCTCTCTTTCATGCTCTAAGTCCGTAACCCCCTGTGTTACCGAACTTCTCCCTCTGCTTTCACACGTGACCATCCTGTGGCACCGACAATGCACTGTCATCTTTTCAACAGCTCATTCTGTTCCCCGATAGGTGGCGTATGACACAACAACCGACGGTAGAAGATCAAGTAATCGACATCGTGCGCAGAAACCGCGCCTGTGATCTCGAAGAGGTCATGCGACAATGTATCAACCTTACATGGAACCAAGTGTTTTTTGCCGTCGATCAGTTGAGTAGACGCGGCGAGATTAGGCTCATGCCTAAAGGCCGGGGCACTTATAGGGTGACCCTACCGCCTCGGCAGGAAGGTCCGTTTGATCGACTCTCACTCCCATCATAATCATAAGGAGGTTTTTCATGTCTGATTTAACCCGTTGGCAACCGACGATGACGCGCTGGAATCCGTTCAAAGATCTTGAGGACATGGAGCATCGCCTCTCGACTTACTTGGGACGCCCCGCTGTTCGGATCGAAGCGGGAAAGGAAGCCATGACCGTCGCCGAATGGTCGCCACTCGTCGACATTACAGAAGATGACAAGGAATATCTCATCAAGGCGGATCTACCGGAAGTGAAGAAAGAAGACGTCAAACTGACGGTCCAGGACGATGTCATGAGCATTTCCGGCGAGCGGAAGTATGAGAAAGAGGAAAAAGGAAAGAAGTACCACCGGGTCGAGCGGGCCTATGGGAGCTTTATGCGGGGCTTCACCCTGCCGGAAGATGCCGACGGCAGCAAGGTCAGTGCGGAGTACAAAGACGGGGTCTTGAAAGTACACCTGCCCAAATCAGAAAAGGCGAAGCCGAAATCGATTGAAGTGAAGGTCTCTTGAGAGCGACCGAAAGGAGGTGTGCGATGTTACGCCACCCTCACTATCTTGAACTGCCGTGGGACATTCATGGACAGCGCACGACCACGGAACATCATCGTCATCTGTGGTGGTTGATCGCGTTGCTGGTCCTGATCGCCATGTTTCTGATCGGCGTGGGAGTCACGCACGGAATCTTGTAGAAGGCTAAGGTCGAGATCAAGGCTGAGCGAAGATAATACTTTCCTTACCTCAGCCTAAACCTCAACCTTCCGCGTAGTGGCGGACTTTTTGAGCATCCTGTTAAGGACACAGGATCAGCGCTACAGATTTAAGGAGTCAGACGAATCATGTTCCGCAATCGGGAAGAAGCTGGCCGGAAATTGGCCGATGAGCTGAGTCGATACTGCAACGATCCAACGGCATTGATTCTTGCTCTACCTCGAGGCGGCGTGGCGGTAGGTTATCAGCTTAGCCTCGCCCTCCATATCCCGCTCGATGTGTTTATTACGCGAAAAATCGGTGCGCCAGGCAATCCTGAGTATGCGATTGGAGCGGTGACCGAGAGTGGATCGCACTATCTGAATCAAGAGGCGATCAGCTCGTTCGGCTTATCCAGGCATGAGCTGGACCGCTTGATCCACGTTCAAGAACAAGAGATCGCCAGGCGCAAGGATCTCTATCGGCAAGGACGGCCGCTCCCGCGACTCACAGGCCGCACCCTGCTCTTGGTTGACGACGGCATTGCCACAGGCTCGACGTTTATGGCTTCAGCACTTGCCATTCGCAGCCTGCAGCCACGCCGTCTGGTGGGAGTGATTCCGGTCGGACCCCCGTCGACGATCCGAGAGGTTCGAGCGCATGTGGACGAGTTGGTGGTTCTCATGACACCGGACCCATTCTACGCCGTAGGAAATTTCTTCACCGACTTCACGCAAGTCGAGGATCGCGACGTGATTCAGTATCTCAATCTGGCCGACGAGGCGATGCTCGAACGCACGCCCTCAGCGAATGCCTCATAGGATGGATTGTCACAAGAAAGGTGTGTCGCAACATGTCCACACATTCCAAAATCCCATCCGGGTTGGGCGCTCGCAGAGACAAAACGTATCAAGAGGACGAACACGACACCTATAAACTGCAGGGAAAGCTCAAGGAGCCCACAGCCTGTCCACGATGTGGTGCTGTCTTCCACAAAGGACGGTGGACCTGGGAAACGAAACCGGCAGGTGCGCACGAGACTCTCTGTCCGGCTTGTCACCGGATCCACGATAAATACCCCAAGGGTCTCGTCACAATCAAAGGGCCGTTCAAAGATACCCAAGAGGAACAGCTGATCGGCATCGTCAAAAATACGGAAGAGAAGGAAAAAAAGGAACACCCGCTCTCCCGAATCATGGCGATTGAATCACGCCCTGAGGGCTTGGTCATTTCGACGACCGATACCCATCTGCCCAGGCGAATCGGCGAAGGACTAAAACATGCCTACCATGGGGAGTTACAGTTACATTACGATCAGGATGAACAATTCATAAGAGTCACATGGACGAATTGAATCCTGATCTTAGCCTTTGAGGAGAAGAATAATGTGGTCCTGCCCCACTCGATGGATACTTGTCGCAATAGCAACAGTCAGCCTGGTGACCGGAACGACGGGAGAGGCGGCGACGTCTATTCAGCAAAGCGCAGTCGTGGAGGTGGATCAGCCTACAGTCAATCAGATCTTAGATGTGTTTCACAAGGCTGAAGCAGCCATCGCGGTGGGAAATCTTGACGGCGTCATGACACTCTATGCAACCCAGTACAACTATCATGGGTTGAAACAGGCGGATATTCGAAAGATCTGGTCCAACCTGTTCGAGGAATACCGTGATATCAGCGAAGTGCATTTCTTTTCGAAGATTGTTAAGGTGGGATCTGGTTCTAACGCCATCATCGAAGTGACCTGCACGGGAAGCCTGTCTGGCTTCTCGAAGACCAGCGGCCTCCGGATCCCGATCGACAGCTGGTACGAAGAAGTGCACTTTCTGACACTTGAGGGTGGCACCTGGCGCATTCGTGGAAATGCCGGCGAAATGCCACGGGTCTTGCCGTTCGGCACGGCGCCACACCCGTTATTCTGAATCAGGGGAGGCAGTAATGAGAATCCTAGCAGGCGTGGATTGGTCGGATGATGCCTTTGCAGCCGTGGAACAGATTGGGTTGCTCTATCGGCCGGACGAAGTCGTTCTCATACATGGCGTAGAGCTTGGCATGTTCCAGTCCCCCCTCGTGGCCGGTGCAGCTAATCTGCAGGGATACGACGATTTCCGCCAGGCCATGATCGATGCCGGACGCCAGGCCATTGAACGTTGCCGCACCCTGCTGCCGGCTGAGACTCCCTCTATCCGAACGATGTGTGAAGTCCAGCACCCGGCTGCCTTCATCCTCGACAGCGCCGACGCGGTCAAGGCCGACCTCATCGCTGTCGGCACACACGATCATAGCCGCGTAACAGAGGTGTTTGCCGGCAGCGTCTCGCACCGCATCCTCCTCCATGCGAAAGTGCCGACCTTGATCGTGAAAGGAAAGGCTCGACCCGTCACCCGCATCCTCATGGCGGTGGAAGGTAACGAAGATGCGACCCGCCTGCACAAGTGGCTGACCTCGCACCCCTTCAAGAACCCCGTCGCGGTCACCATCTTCTCGGTCGTCCCCTCGCTCGCAATGGTCGAGCCCAATGTGATGGTGGGGTTTAAAAGCTGGTCTGATGAACAGACCCGGCGGTCTCAGCAGGTCGTGCAAGACACAGCTCAGGCGTTAGGCGGCCCACACTTCACAGTGTCTACCATGGTCCGCCAAGGTGATCCTATGGCTGTTGTGTGCGAAGAAGGTAACAACCACGACCTCATCGTAGTCGGCTCTCATGGGCGAAAGGGATTTGAACGATTCCTGCTGGGCAGCGTGTCGCACGGGATCGTGCATCGGGCCAATACTTCCGTCCTTGTTGTCCGTTGAGAACAGATGACTAGATACCCACACCACCAACCAAGGAGAAGTTGACTGCATGAAAGCCCTTAGCGTGATCATTGCGATGTACTTGGTCGTGTTGGGAAGTACCTGGGCCTCCGAGCAGACTGCCCGCGGGAATCCCAAGGAAGGACAAGCGGTGTACGAGAAGAACTGCCTCCGTTGCCATGGGAACAAATTGGATGGGAAAGGCCCGGATAGCCAGGATTTGATCGTACGACCGGCCAGTCTTCGGTCTCTAATCACTCAATCCAAGACCGATTGGGAATTGCTCGTGGCGATCTCGAATGGCGTGCTGTTCAGCCCGATGCACAGCTTTCGCGGCAAGCTAACGGATCAGCAGATGTTGGATGTGCTGTCGTACATCAGGGCTGTGTCACCCCCTGACGTTATCAGTTAATACGGTGTTGTGTGCTTACAGCGCACAGGCCTGCAGAGACTTACTCGACAACTCGGCGAGTCTATTTTTCTTCTCCTGTTCTTTTGCGGGACACATGTCCAGGCTGGAGGACCGACTCCAGAGATAGTGACTTCCTCGTCCGGATTAGAATCGCCTTTGAATGCATGACTATCCACGGCTGATTGATCTCAGCAAAGAAAAGTAGCCAAGATGAAAGTCTTCAGCGTGATCAGTGCGGTGTGCTTGATCGTCCTGGCCAGTACCTGGGCCGCCGGCCAAACTCCCCGTGGGAATCCCAAAGAGGGACAAGCGGTCTATGGACAATACTGCCTCCGTTGTCATGGCGAGACATTAGACGGGAATGGACCCGAAGCGCAGTACCTGATCCTCCGACCTACCAATTTCCAATCGCAAGGGTTGCTAGCGAAAGCCGATTGGGAGCTGCTCCTCACGATTTCCAACGGGATCTTATTCACTCCCATGCACGGATTTCGCGGCACATTGACGGACCAACAGATGTTGGATGTGCTGTCGTATATCAGAAGCAGAACACCGTTTGGCTCGGTCGACTAGCCCGATATCGTGTTCCTTCCACATCAACACGTATCGAGATTTGTTCGCACGATCGGCATCTGCCTTGTCCTACTCATTGTGGGGAGCGGCGCTCGGATCTAAGCCGGCGAACCAGTCCCGGATCTCGAAGTCTTTGTTCGAGCCGGCTGTCCTCATTGCGAAGCCGCGATGTAGCTGAGAATTCAGTGTTTTGCTTGCGATCAGTGTCCCCGTTTCTGCTAGTCCTCGGCCGTGCAATCCCGTTTTAAAAACACCAACTCAATAATCGATATGGACTTTTCTGGCTGGGAACTCAAAACTGACGTCGACTGTCTCCTTTGGTTTGACCTCAATCTCCTGCTGGCGGATATGCGGTCTGTCGTATATTGGCCGCCCGGTTTCCTCTCGTATGATCTTGTAGCCCTCGTGCCAGGCCACCAAGGTGTACTTGCCTGCCGGAACCCCGCTAATCACAAACTTTCCGTCCGCGTCCGTAACTGCAAAATATGGATGATCAAATCCAGCCCAATAGGCGTTCATGTTGGGATGGACATCACACTGAAGCCGCATCACGCCCTTTTCGTTCTTTCCAGGGGTCTGGAGGAACTTGTGGTCAATGGACTGACCGGCAACGGGCATGGGGACGTTCAGGAGTGAGACATGCTTTGCGTTGAAAAAATGCGGGTTGTGGAGAATCTGATCGTAATTGACCATGGTCATGGTTTGGCTTCGGACAAATGGGAAAATGTGCTCCTTGAATTGGCACGCAGCCATATGAAGCGGGTATTTGTCCGCCGGGGCCTTTCCCTTCCCAACTAGTTCAAGATAGACAAGTACGGACTGCACACCGTTATTATTCGAATTGACCCGTAACGCCTGAGACGGCGTCTCGTCGCCGCAGATGTTCTGGTCTGACCCGATTTCGATTGGCGGGAGTTCAGGAACCTCGCCCTTCCATACCGCAATTCCGGTAATGATGCCTCCGTTTGTGACATCGATCACTTGGTACGGTTCGGCAAAAACGGGCTCCGCACCAGCCCCTGTCAATCCCACCAGTAGCATCGGCACCATCCACGATGTGAGGGTAGTTGCGTTACTCATGATTGAACCTCCTTGTAGGATAGCTTGAATCTATGCTCTATGAGCACAACAGGCCTTCGAGACAACACATTTGCGGGATGCAAGGATTTTTGATGGCGAATCACGACGCTTACTTGCTATTAGAATATCCCGCCCACCAGAGGGAACGAGGTAGGCCAGCGTATCAGTAAGTGCCTGATTGGTCTTCGTCGTCCCTGGAAATATTGCAGAACCTTGTCTGTCAGAGCCTTGTGAATCACGGCAACGTTTTCAGCCAAGCCTGGATATCGGCCATCTGTTGCTCGGTCAAGGTGCCTTTTAACGGCGGCATCACGTACCGCCCATCGTACACAGTCTTCCAGAATGTCTGCCCATTCGACAACGCGGCATTGCCCGCCAATCGAGGACCGATGCCTCCTGTGGCTCGTGGACCATGACAGACGATGCAACTGGCGTTGTAGAGTCCCTCTCCGCGTTTGTTGTCTCCGGTGGGATGCTTCAATGCCATCCCGCTCGAACTATTCTTGTCTGCGCCCTCAGACCCTCCCTCGCTCGCCCGAGCAAGATGGCCGTCCACGTTGATGACGGCCCCTAGGAATAACACAGAGAGCGCAAAGCGGATCAACAACTGTTGCATGGACGTAGCTCTATTTCTCATCCCTTCATCACGGAAGCACTGCGTCATTTTCGTTTCGCGGAGCTCTCACTCCTGAGGAGAGCCAGATAAGCCAGCGTGTCGGTGAGCTCTTGATCCGTCATCCTCGTGTCCGGAAACATGCCTGTACCAGGGTGTCCTTCCCTGATCGCGCGCGCACGCTGTTTGTCGGACATTAGATATTGCGCCTTCGGATTTCTCAGATCGACTGGTGGAGGATTGAGTTGAGCAATGAGCGCGGTTGTGTCAGCTGTGAGTTGCGGTCGTTGGTCCCTGTTTCCATCAACGCCATGGCAGTAGTAGCACACACCCTTCCCGTTGAAGACCTCTCTGCCCCGCTCGGTATCGCCTTCCGCCTTTGTGCTCTTGGGTGACGGCGGAGAATCGGCCCAGGTATTCATCTCAGCATTATAGGTAAACTGGCTAGCCAGTAAGCCCCCTAGCAGGATGCTGAAAAAGTTGAACCAGCCTGTCTTGTTCATTTGGTCTATCTCGTCTGTTTGGTTTGTCTGGTCTGTCTTGTTTTTGGTTGAACGAAACTAACAAAATCAACCAGTCAGTTCACACGCTTCACGATTGTTCCATGACTTTAAACTCCAAATGACAGGCCACGCAGGCCTTCAGCACGTTATTGAACTTCGACAAGATCTGCTTCAGGTCTTTCGTGGGGATGATGCGCGCCAATTCTTCCGCCGCCGCATGATGCGCCATAGCCAAGTCATGATAGGCGGGTGGAAAATTTTCCGGCTGCTGCTGCGCCATCGCCTGCCGATGCATGAAGAATCCCAGGTGGGATTCGGTCAAGCCTTTTGCCAACTCGTAGTCCTCTTCGACCAGCGCGTTCACGATCACCTGAATGGATTCCAGGTGCTGCAACATCACCGCACGATGTTCTTTCCCTGCCGGTGACGACAATGGAATGGGGTGCCTGGAATCGGAGGTGAAATAGGGATTGGGGCGCTGTTCCCCGTGGAAAGGATATGCCTTACTGCATCCAGTTGATAACACAAGACAAAGAGCCCCCAGAGTGACTATTCCAAGGAGGGCCTGTTTGCCTCTATATAATGGTGGAGGAGAAATCAAAGACATTTCGAACCTCTCCCAATAACATCAATCAGTTAGCTTAATCAGACCAGATATATAGCCTGACATCCTTATCTCAATCCTGTCCATAGCATTCTCGCCTGCCCCACCCCATGAGACTGATACCCGACCGACTTCATACGATGGTGAGCAATGGGCATGCCGCCGCCACGTAGATCAAAAGCACGGCGATTGTTATACAGAGACACCAAATTGGCGAGCAGCCGTCAAAAGGGAGCAGTGAAAATGGGGTCATTTGCTCCAACAGTCCGAGTATCACTGACGCACAATGCGACAATTGGAATCCACAGCCCTGTCGATTATTATTCTTGTGCCGTTCCCTTGTAGGAAACGATTGTGGCCGTAATTTAATTGAACAGAAGGAGGCGGCGCTTCTTTCTATGATGTGCGGGTCGCGACGGCAAGGTCCTGCGCGGTCTGCGGCTCGACAAGATTGAGCAACCGTTCGATACCGATAGGCTCCTCGGCCTGCATCGGCACGAGCGCGACGCGTGTGGCATACCGGGTACGCACCGCCTCGATCTGGACCAGCTCGAACGCGGCCCGCTGCTTCAACAGGGGTGACGAGGTTGACGCTGCGGACAGGCTGTTGTTGATCAGCCAGGCCCACGGTTCAATTCCGGCGCGGCGCAGCTCTTCCTGCAAACCTGCCGCTTCCAGCACCGGCGTGGTTTCCGCTAAGGTCACAATTATCATCTTCGTGCGCTCCGGGTCTTGCAACCGCATCATCGGCGTCGTGTGATGCAGATGTGGGTCGATATGGCGGGTCGCTTCGCGGTGATAGGCTCCGGTGGCATCGAGCAGCAGCAGGGTGTGCCCGGTCGGCGCCGTGTCCATCACGACGAATTTCTTACCGGCTTCGCGGATAATGCGTGAGAACGCTTGGAATACCGCGATTTCTTCGGTGCAGGGCGAGCGCAAGTCTTCTTCCAGCATGGCACGGCCTTCGGCATCGAGACCCTGGCCCTTGGTGTCCAGCACATGTTGTCGATAGCGGGTGATCTCAGCCTGCGGGTCGATACGACTGACGTCCAGATTGTCCATCGTTCCTGACAGCGTATCGGTCAGGTGTGCGGCGGGATCGGACGTCGTCAAATGCACGGGAAGCCCTCGCTGGGCCAGTGCCACTGCCACCGCAGCCGCGAGCGTAGTTTTGCCGACACCGCCCTTGCCCATCATCATGACGAGCCCATGGCCGGTTTTCGCGATCTCATCGACAAGCGTCGACAGCCGCGGAAGATCGATGGAGTTGGCGAACGCACCAGCAGCCACAGGCACGGCTTCGTCTCGATCAGAGAATAGACTGATCAGTGCCTCGACCCCAACGAGGTTGACTGCTTTGAGCGGCAGGTGATCGATGGGCAGGTTGCGCAGCACGGCAGGTATCGTGGCCAACGCCTCCTGCTCATGGCGACGGATGGCGGCGGCCAGCGCGTCATGCGCCGCTTCACGTTCCGGTAAAACTCCGTTGATGACGAGATGTTGCCTGGCCAGGCCGATGGCGGCCAGTTCCTGATGCGTCCGCGCCACTTCATCCAGCGTGCCTTTCTGTGCGCGAGCCACCAGGATCAGACGGGTACGGTCGGGATCGGACAGTGCCTTGACTGCGTCCGCGTACCGCTGCCGTTGCTTTTCCAACCCCGACAGTGGACCGAGACAGGACGCCCCCCCCGGATTCGTTTCAATAAAACCGCTCCATGCGCCCGGTAGTTGCAGCAGGCGGATGGTATGGCCGGTCGGTGCGGTATCGAAGATAATGTGGTCGTAACCGGCAATCAGCACCCCATCGGTGAGCAACGCGGTGAATTCGTCAAAGGCCGCGATTTCTGTGGTACAAGCCCCGGAGAGCTGTTCCTCAATGCTCTTCACCACGGAGTCCGGCAGCTGTCCGCGCACCGGGCCGACGATGCGTTCGCGGTACTGCTGCGCCGCCAGTTGCGGATCGATCTCCAGGGCGGAGAGTCCGGCTACGGCATCAATGGCGGTGATGTGGTTGCCGATCGTCTGGCTGAACACCTGGCCGACGTTGGACGCCGGATCGGTGCTGACCAGGAGAACCTTCTTGCCCTGTCGAGCCAGATGGATGGCGGTGGCGCAGGACAGCGACGTTTTGCCGACGCCACCCTTGCCGGTAAAAAACAGGAAGGTGGGTGGGTGCTCTAGAAATCGCATGCGGCACTCCTGTGACGTGATGAACCCATCAGCATGAGCCACCACAGCAGCTGCCTTCTGTCTTGTTCGTGGTTGATGCCGCGGCCACGCCCGCCCAGCGGGTCAGCTCTGCCCGGCTGGGATACCGCCCGGCCAGGGCCACTTCGCCGTCCACCAGAATCAGCGGGAGCGCGGCCTCCCCCGAGCGCTGCAAAAAGCCTTTGACCGTGGTGTTATTGGCGAACTGTAACGGTTGTTGCCCAAGGTTAAAGCGTTCGATCGTCACGCCTTGCTGCTTCGCCCACTCGACATCCGCGGCAAAGTTCACCAATCGCTGATCCACATCGACCCCACAGACACCAGTGCTGCAGCACATCGCCGAATCATACACGTCGATCTTCGTCATGTTGAACCTCCATGAAATCGTGAAAAACACGTGAACATGAATGCCTGCTACGACAGCGTGGCAATGCGGTCTAGTTCGACCGTGAGCTGCTCGCGATCCTGCCTGAGCCGCTCGAGCGGCAGTGTCAGGAATGTTTCGATGCGAGTACGCAGGATGCGATAGGCCTGCTCAAACTTGGCGTCAATTTCGGCCTCGCTCCCGGTCGCTTTGGCCGGATCATCCACGCCCCAATGGGCGCGCAACACCGGACCGAGATAGGCGGGGCAGGTTTCACCTGCTGCGTTGCCGCACACCGTGATGACGATATCAGGAATGGACGGCAGGCCGACCCACGACTTGCTGTGCAAGCCCTCGGTAGAAATGCCCTCGCGCCGTAGGAGCGCCAGGGATCGCGGATGGACCGTGCCGGTCGGATGGCTGCCCGCACTCATGGCGCGCATCTCAGGACCTGCCAGCGCATTAAACGTGGCCTCAGCCAACACAGACCGGCAGGAGTTGCCGGTACAGAGGAACAGGATATTCACGATATCGTCTCCTTGTAAGTGCAATGTGCCGTCGCACGATCACAGGGGCGTGTCCTAGGTCGATCTCTGTTCAGATTCCAGTGGTTTCCTTGCGCGGATGAAGGCACTCATGAACTTACCATCCATCTGCGTCGCAAGAACCTCCACGTTGAGTCCCGCGCCGGCTAAGAAGTCTTTGGCATCCTCGGCGCGATAGATGCGTGTGGGGACGATCTCGATATCGTGAAACCCCGCCCGCACTAACTTGTCCCGATAGGCGTACTCTTCTAAGGCCCCCACGACACAGCCCATCCACAGTTCGACGCTGTGGCGGATCTCAGCCGGGACGTCGCCCCGCACGACGACATCGGAAACGGCAAGCCGACCGCCTGGCTTCAGGACCCGGAACGCCTCAGCCAGCACGCGGTCTTTGTCGGACGAGAGATTGATGACACAGTTGGAGATGATCACGTCGATAGTATGGTTCGCCAGTGGAATCTCCTCGATCTCGCCTTTGAGGAACTCCACATTCTGCAAGCCCGATGTCTGCTGATTCTCGCGAGCCAAGGCGAGCATCTCGTTCGTCATATCCAGCCCATACACTGTACCGGTCGGTCCAACCCGACGGGCCGACAGCAAGACATCAATCCCGCCGCCTGATCCGAGATCCAGGACTGTCTCGCCAGGCTTGAGTTCGGCTAGTGCCGTAGGGTTTCCACAGCCCAACGAGGCCAAGACGGCCTCCGCCGGTAACGCCTCAGTTTCCTTGTTCTCGTAGAGATTGGAGGTGATGGGGGCAGCTCGTTCCGAGACCGATCCACAGCAGGAACTGCCTCCTCGTTTCGCCTGCAACGCCGCCTGCCCATACTCGGCCTTCACACACGCTTTGACCTCTTGGCTGTTCATCGCGCACTCCTTCTTTCATCAACGAATGTTGATTAATCAGCGCCAAAAAACTAACAACACTTGGATGAGGAACCCACTCCGGGGCGTGAGCCCTGTAACGATTGAACCACCTCTTCCAATACCTTCAGGGCTTCCGCATTGAGGGAATAGTAAATCCATCGGCCCTCTGGACGATCCGTGATCAGTCCCGCATCCTTGAGCACTTTCAGATGAAAGGACAGACGCGACTGTCCCGTCTTGAGTGCATCGGTGAGATCGCACACACATTGCTCCCCATCTTTCAGGCGCTCCATAATCTCCAGCCGTGTTTCATCCGATAGGGCATGAAAGAGGCTCACGCTTGTTTCTCGCTGCTTGATAGTAAACGTCATGGTGACATCATAACAACAATTATTGATGAGTCAAGGGCGAGAGAAACCATGGGCATCACGGGGCATCCCACGATCAATCAGGCGATGGATCTCAGGCTGTGTCAGGCTTCGCCTCTTCTTGTTTGAGGATCCCTCCTACAGCCTCTCGCAGGCGATCCAGGATTCCGTTGTTGTCGGTGCCACGGATATCCACGGGGACAAACTGCTTCTCATTGAAGCCGGTCGCCCGAATGAGTTTCTTGAAGAGCTTCTCCTGGGCCTTCGGGGCGCAGGCGCCGACGAGCAGGTAGCTGTCCGGCTTGGCCGCCTTCATTGCCTCTTCCAAAATGCCGTTCCCGCCCTCGCCGCACAACTGCGGACTGAGGACGGTGTACTTGACGTCCAAGTCCGATTCGACCTCGAACGGGAGCTTATTCATGTCCGAATCTTTGAATGAATCGCAAAGCCCTTTGCAGTTACACAACAACACTTTGATTTCCATGGGTCAACTCCATACACGATAGTTATCCCTTGGCCTGCTTCCAATACGCATCGACCCGCTCTTGAATGTGTCAAATGGATCCGTCCTGCCTGTTCTGTTCGAAAAGATGCCGGAACCGGATCCTGCTTGGGAATGTAGGTGTGGGTGACTTGTCCTCTGTCACCTTGACCATGAAAGCAGATCGCTTGCATCAGTTATTTCCTCAGCGCCGCCAGGTTCTCCCCCGCCTGTTCGCAAGCCAGACACATGGGCGCCGCCGGAACTACCTCCAGCCTGGACTGGGGAATGGCCTTGCCGCATTGCTCGCATCGGCCGTACTGCGCTGTCCCCAGCTTGAAGAGTGCCAGATCAATCGCCTCAATCTCGGCCTTCGCTCGCCCGTCCAGACGATCAAGCAGCCGAACCATGCTCTCCTCTTGCCCCCGCTCCTCCACTTCGCTTTCGATGTCGCTTTGAAGCCAGAGCAGTTCCTCTTCAGTCTGAGCAGCCTGACGAAACAGGTCACGCCGTTGGGTCAACAGCCTCTTCCGAATATCGTCGACTGGCAGCATCACAATAACCCTCTCTGACGCAGGCAACGTCAGTTGCAACATTTGTCCATTTTTTCCTTCATGGTCTCTCGCCCGGCTTTCACCGCCGCCTCGACATCCGCCGTTTTCTCTGCGATGAACCTTGCGCCACGATCGATAGTCTCATCAAGGGCGGCTCGCGCCTCCTTTGCCCTTTCAAGAACTTCTTCCTCCGTTTTTCTCGCATAGCCTTTCAAGGCTCGCCGCGCCTCTTCCCCGGACTTAGGAGCGAGAAGAAGACCTGCCACCACTCCAACCACAGCTCCCCCTAACAATGCGAGTACAACAGCCGGCGCCGAACATTGTGACTCTCGATTGTCCATAACAGTTCCTCCTTGGGTAAAAGGGTTCTCTTCAATTGAAAAGCGAAGGCCATGCCAGTGGCTACATGAAATGGTTCGAGGATAACCTCGATTTAATATGACCTTACAGTGGCGTTCGAAGATGAGAACTACTTCCCTGGGGCATTTCAGGTCTTAGGAGAAAAGATCGCTGTCGCAAAAGGCAACAGGCAGGTGTTCAATGCCCTCATGATCAGAAACGCTCTAGCAGGATGCTGAAAAAATCCGCCAGCTTTGTTCTCGCGTCGCTCCGATCCTTGAAGTCTCGCGGGTACAGCGGATTCAGCAGTCGCCTCCCATGGCAATTGGAAATTCTCCAGCAGTAGATTTGACCGGGAAGCGTAATCAGGTTGTAGCCTTTCGGCTTGGGCACTTGGCCATCGAGGGTAATTGTGCCTACTAATCGTCCGCCGTCCGTTACGGGACTCCCCTCATATGCCCAGGTGGGCGAGCCCATTCCAGTCATTACAGCAAGAAGGCACGCATGACATGCCCTCTTGTTATGGCAGAATCTCCTCGCGTCTCACCGCCACATTTTGAACAGAACACTGCAACATGTCTGCACCACCGAAAAATCCTACGGACCAGCCTCCACGGCGGGGCGGGTTTTCCAAACACGGGGAAGTTCCCCACGGTGTACCCGGTCTGGCCAAGGAACAACACCTTCTGCTATTCTCAATCGTAGGGTCGTTGGACCGATAAATAACATCCTCGCAGTCATGCCATACATTATATCCCCGTCCGATTAACCGACACGTTTCATTCCTGCGTGGAGAACGATAATGGACGTCATCGGACAGCTCCTGGGACAGATCAAATCCTTTCTCGACATCCCCCTCTTCTCTGCCGGAAAATCTTCGATCACGATCTGGACTCTGGTCTCGCTGGTCATTCTGGCCCTGCTGATGTTCTCCCTTACCCGATGGTTGACGCTTTGGGTTGTCACCCGCCTGCTTGCACGGAGCAAGATAGAGCTGGGCGTGCGGCTCGCGGTCGGCACGATCATACGCTACGTGGTCATCGTCGTCGGGATGATCGTCATTCTTCAGACGGCGGGTATCGATCTGAGCGCCTTGACCATTTTGACCGGCGCTCTTGGCGTTGGCGTCGGTTTCGGACTCCAAAACATCACCAACAACCTCGTCAGCGGTATCATTCTACTGTTCGAGCGTCCAATCAAGGTCGGCGACAGGATTGAGGTCGGTGGCGTCCTCGGCGATGTGGTCAGGATTTCTCCGCGTGCCACCATCATCGTCACCAATGACAACATTACGGTCATCGTCCCGAACTCGGAATTCATTACAGGCCGTGTCACCAACTGGAGTTACATCGACCGCGATGTGCGGTTTCACATTCCAGTTGGGGTGTCGAATCACTCAGATCCCGAGGAGGTTCGCCGGCTCCTGTTGGCAGTGGCCGGCGCCCATCCAGGTGTCTTGAAACAGCCGGAACCTGACGCGCTCTTTCAAGGATTCGGAGACAGTTCCTTGAACTTTGTCCTGCGGGTGTGGACACGCGACTATATTACAACCCCGGGTATCCTCCGGAGCGAACTGAATTTCGCTATCAGCCGCATGTTCAAAGAGCACGGCATTGAGATCCCTTTCCCGCAGCGGGATCTCCACATTCGCAGCGGCGTCTTGTCGATCAAGACCACGGCTGAATCATGAGCGTCGGAAACAGCCTCTCGTGACCGGAGTTCAGCGATAAGCGCGCAGGCCCGGGATGAAATTGCACAAGATGGTGGAGTCCGGAAGGCGTACTGGCTAGTTTTGGAAACCTGCTCCTGAAATCCCCTGTATGGTCATTGATCGAGAGTTAATCGTTGTCTGTCGAGCGTTGCGCGTCACTCGTGGCACATTTTGGGGATTTCTTGATTTGTCGATCTGATGAATGTTGAACAGTCAGAGATGCTTTCTCCTTCTGCGGCAAACCAACCCCTCACGCCTCCGTCTGAAATCCCGCCTGTTTCCATCCCTGCATCCCGCCCATCATTACCTGGACTTTGGGGAAGCCTGCCTGCATGAGAATTTGCGCGGCGGTATGGGCTCGTCCTCCTGCCTTGCAGATTGCGACAATTTCTCGATCACGATACGCTTCCAACTCGGACAGCCGATGCGACAGTTTCGTGACCGGGATATTGGTTACCCCTGTGATATGACCAAGTTCCCCGCTCAGCTCATGGAGGTCACGCACATCGAGCAGAAATAGGCGGGCCCCTGCAGCGAGTTTGCGTGAGACTTCTTCCACGGGAATCCCCGTAACCTGCTGATCGTTCGCGCCAATTTCCAACGTCCCTTTGACCTCACAGGCCGGCACATCGACCGGAATCCAGGCTGCTTTAGGATCGCGAGCGCAGGCATAGTTGGCCTTCAGCACTTCCTTCATCCAATCGGCGGGGCCAAGCGTGAGCCCTTCCAGATAGTCGATGTACTCCTGTTTGGTGCGAGGCTTCAAATTGGGGTTGCGGAGTTTCTGGTCTTTCAAACTCGATGGCTGGCGACCTCGGTACTCATGGGCCGGATACACGATGAGATGATCAGGTAGGCCCAGCACACGCTGCATACTGTCCCAATGTTCGCCGGGATCGCCACCGGGCAGATCTGTGCGGCCAGCTCCAGCCTCATCCAAAAACAGGACATCTCCGGTCAGAACTCGATCTTCAAACACTAACGCGACGCTGTCCTTGGTGTGCCCTGGCGTAGTCATCACTTTCACCGGGATATTGCCAAGACGGCAGGCGAACCCGTCCGTCAGGTGAAAGGTGACGCAGCGCGCAGGCGCCTTGTGATGCATGGCGTATTGGCAATCCGTCTCATCCTTGAGCGCCGCACCTCCGGAAATATGATCCGCATGGGTATGTGTATCGATGACGTGTGTCAGCGTGAGTTTTCGCTGGTCCAGCGTCTTCAGGTAGTCCTCGACGTGCTCCAAAACTGGATCGACCAGGATCGTCTCACGACTCTTCTCGTCGCCGATCAGATAGGTCCGACAGGCATGAGGATTCAGCTGTTCGAATATCATTATTTGGCCCTCCTATATGTAAGAGATGCCTATCGATGAGAGACATGGCCACGGGAAATGGTTCATGCCTATTCGTGGCACAATCATCTCCTGCATTCATGCATCCGCCGATTCAGGCTTTCTACGCAGCCGGTCGGGTGGCTCAGCCCTTCGGTGTATCTCAGGAGTGAGGCAAGGAAACTCATCACATAATCAGGAATAGCAGACTAGAGAGGCAAGAGTATCAGACTATGCAAACCACTTACTGTTGACCGAAGGACCGCACGTATCGCAGCACCTGCCAGGCTTCTTCTTCTGTCAGTACGAGCGGAATAAAAGAGGCCATCGCCGTACCCTTGCTGCCGTTCTTCAAAATCCAGAATAGTTCTCCATCGGTTCGAGCGGCTTGCCACTTCTTGTCGGTGAAATTTCTCGGTAAAGGGCCTTTTAGGCTCCCCGGGGCAATATCTCCCCCCAGCCCTTTCCCATCAGGCCCGTGACACACCTTGCAGAAACCTTTCCCTTCGTACAACGCTTTGCCCTTCGCAATCGTTTCCTCACCGACAGGGAGCGGATTCGTCATAGCCCGGGCAGCTTCGATTTGATCGCGTGGCACCCGTGGACGCATGATCGCCTTGTCAGCCGCCCACGTCAGGCCCTCGGTAATCAGCAGCGCTCCAACCACCAGCGTAATAATTGATGTAATCCCGATTCGATTGGTCATGACAAAAGCCCTTCTTCGAATGAGGCAGAGGCAGAGCGAGGAGAACCTGTTGCCAGGCTCCCCTCGCCAGCCCATCTTGTTCATTTGGTCTGTTTGGTCTATCAGGTCTGTCTGGTTCAACCAAACAAACGAGATAGACCAGATAAACAAGAGAGACCAGACAGACCAGGCTTATCTTTTCCCCACAGCCTGCTGAGCTTACTTGGTTCGATGCTTGTGGCCGACCGATTGTGGGTGGCCAACCACGCCTGTGGGCGCCTTAGCTCCATCCGGCCAGAGATGGAAGATGATCCCGTCTGTCTGAGCTGCAACTGCGGCGACTTCCTTGGCTTGGGCTTCCGGCATATCGAGAATCTGGACACGACCGGTGGCAATCTCTACCTCGTGGTCATGGTAGTACTTGTTCCAGGCTTTCAGCGGTACATCCTTCCGCGAGACGGACTTGGCCACGAAATACTCGACATCCGTGAGCCGCGCATTGGGATCGGTCGATTCAAACAACAGACATTGCAGGATTTCTGGAGAAATTCCCTTGCAGTAATGGTGATAAGGGCCGTGCACGCTGCCGTCTTCAAATTTGTGCGGGGCCATGACATGAAGGGTAAAGCCATCGGCCGGGCCCGGCTTCTTCTCCGCTGCCGGAGCGGCTGGAACAGGGGCGTGTTCCTGGGCCAACGCAGCTCCCATAGAGAACACGGCAAAACTCAATACCGACGCGATACTTAATGCTCGAATCATGGAGACCCCCTGTGGTTAAGGCACGGGGAGCCCCAGCCTAGCATATCTAGGCCGAGAAAGACCGTACAGCTTCGACTGACTGTGGGAGACACGAGTCTTCAAAAGGATTCAACTTATTTGGTAACTACCCAGGTAGATAGGCTGAAGGCCGAAGGGGTACAGACTGAAGGCTGAAGTGTTCGAAATTCCGACCTTCAGCCTGAATCCCTTCAGCCTAGTGCTCTCAGCCTGAACACCTGAGTAGGTACAAAAAATTGAGCATTACGGTTATCGGCCGCAGACGTCGCCCTCACAATCGCCCGTCTACTGTCCGCCCCTGCCTTCCATTCCACCTCTCCGTCCGTCGTGTCCCATGCCGCCCATGCCGCCTCCCGGCCCCATCATTGGTCCCATACCTTCTCCACGCCCCATCATGCCGGGCCCATGTTCACCACCGAAGTTTCGGATGTACTGGATGAGAGCCCAGATTTCGCCATCCGTCAACTGCTCGCCAAACCCAACCATGGCAGTGCCAACCGATCCATTTTTTATCACCCAGAAAACTTCCCCTTCCGTGCGATGGCGCCAGAATCCATGGTGCTGGAAATTGCGAGGCGAGGGATTCAGTTGGGCTGCCAGCGGCCCATTGCCATCTCCGTCTTTTCCATGACAGTTGAAGCAGGCCCCCTTGCCGTTGTAGAGCGCTTTGCCCTGCGCAACGATCTCCGGGGAATTCGGCAAGGGGCTCGTGAGTGCGCGCGCTGCGGCCAGCTTGTCGTCCGGCACCAGCGACTGCATCATGTGCCGTTCGGCGGCCCCGGCAGGAGTGGCCAAGGAAACTATGATGACCAGTAACAAAAACATGTTCAGCTTCATCGCCGTCCTCCTCGCACAGACACACCTTACTGGGTATTATTGGTTTCTATATCGACTCCGAGGCCGATCCAGGCCCGCAGCAGATCGTGCCGCGTAATCGAATAGACCACCTTGCCGTTTCTCTCAATCGGCAGATTGAGAAGCCGCTTATCCTCCATGAGCTTCACAGCTTCATCGAAACTCGTATCATCTGTCACAGCGATACGGTCTTTCACCATAATGTCCTCTGCGGTCAGCCGGTTCAGATCCTTCCCCGCTTCCAGTGCTCGAAGGATGTCGAACTCGCTGATGAATCCGGCGAACTTCCCCTCTCCGTCGACCACCGGCGCTCCCGGCGTATGCGTCGTAAGCAACTCAACGGCGATCCCCATCGCATTCTGTTTTCGAGTAAACACAAGATCGTTCGTGGCACGCACTTGTCCAATCGTCTTAAACCCTCCTGCGGGAACACCCGGTCTCGATAACGTCGACATGATAACCTCCACTCCAGTGTTGAATAGTTACGTGGCAACAACTTGTTCTTCTGATCGAGGAGCTGCGCTGCCTCGACGGCTCGTATGTACGGTTCAGCAACCTCCATGCCAATCAGATAAAAAGAAGAGATCTAGATAGCGCTGGATTAACAGAGTCTTCGGCAATGGAAATATCGGTCTCGCTCCCTCGTACCTGCGAGAATGGGGAGTCTTGCAACGGTAGAGTCAGGAAGCTGAGGTAAAATGCCACTGCGGAAGAATCCGGGAAGGCAGAAAAATTAGGGAGTCCCTGAGAGCATCACGGTTTTCACACCGATTCCGTAGGTATAGACCAACTCGCCGCCCCAATAGCCGGTGAGAGCCAGAATCGCGATCCCGATCATACCAAGACCGAGAGTCAGAAAGCGAAATTCTTTGAGCCATCCCCACCGCATGACGAGGCGCAACCCCAATAGCGCAGCAAAGAAGATCAACGTGGTCCCCAGGCTCTCGTGGAATTCAAGCACCCACTCCGGCACACCGGCCTGCTCTGCCACGTCTTCTTCTAGCTTGCCAGTGGCCACCGCAAGCGCCGCGCTCATCACGCCGACCAGCAAGGTATAGAAGCTTGTGTCTCCAAGCCCTCCGGTCGGCCAGCGGGAGGCGAGTGCGTCGAACACCACACTGAAGCACAACAGCCCGATAGGGAAATGGACTGCGATCGGATGAATCGGGTGCATAGTGTATCTTGCTGTAGCCCGTTACAAATCCAGCACTACCATCTTGCGGTGGAATCGCGTAATCACGTTGGGATCCGGCGCCAGACGCATCGGGGCTTCGTCCTTACCGTTGTACGGCAGCAAGTTTAGGACGTACCGGAGGCTTTCCAATCGCGCCGCCTGCTTATCGTTGGCTTTGACAATAATCCAGGGACTGAATGTCGTGTGCGTCTTGCTGAACATTTCCTCTTTGTACCGGGTATAGGAATCCCACAGCTCTTGCGCCTTTTCATCGACCGGGCTTATCTTCCATTGTTTAAGCGGATTCTGCCGGCGCGCGTCGAATCGCTTCGCCTGCTCCTCCTTGGAGATGGAGAACCAAAACTTGATGATCGTCACGCCGTCTTCGTAGAGCATATGTTCGAACTCCGGAACCTGCTGCAGAAACCGCTGGTGCTCCTTCTTGCTGCAGAATCCCATCACCGGTTCGACCACCGCCCGGTTGTACCAACTACGGTCGAAAAACACGATCTCGCCCTTGTTGGGCAGCTGGCGGATATAACGCTGAAAGTACCACTGCCCCCGTTCCTCATCCGACGGCTTTGGCAGCGCGACCACCCGCATGGCGCGAGGGTTCAGATGCTCGGTGAATCGACGGATCGTGCCGCCCTTCCCTGCCGCATCGCGCCCTTCGACCAGGATCGCAATTCGTTCACCCTTGTTCTGCACCCACCGTTGAAGCCTGACCAGTTCGACCTGCATCTGCCGCAACTCTTGCTCGTACAGCAGCGTCTTGCGCACCTCCTCGATATCGACAGCTTTGTTTTCGAGCAATTGGATAAAACCTTTTCTCGTATTGACCCTTCGGAGATCATCCTCGGTCAAGGCGCTGCCCAATTCGCTGATGTGTCCCAGCCCCTGTCCGACAGATCCGGTGCGCGGGAGTCGATAGCCGTCCCCTTCCCGCGGCACCATCGTGGGAATGGTCTCCAGCTCATTGCGCTCATCGATGTCCGCCTCATCCCGCCGACCGGCTCGGCCCTTTGACTTTCCAGTCGATTCACTTTCGGTTGCCATACGGAACTTCCTTTCTTCGCCGCGCTATCAGAATGCCACGTTGCGGTCACGTTCGGCGACGGCCTTGATATAGTCTGCCATGCCTTTGATCGTCGCGCCAGAAACAAGATCCCCCGCGCCGATCTGCCGCGCCACGGCGCAGGCCCCGCAGACCCAGATGGGAATATTCGCCGCTTGCACGGCTGCCAGTAAATCTTTGAGCGGCGTCAGATTCACCCCCGTCACATGATCGGCGGTTCCTTTGCGCCCAAGCGTGACCGCTTCGTTCCAGAGCCAGAGCACAACCTCGTGCCCTTGCTCCTTTGCAACCTTCGCTGCCATGAACGGCAGTGTTGCCATGGTAGGATCATCAGTGCCTCGGCTTCCAGAAATAATAAATGTCGCCATGTTCCCCTACTCCTTGTCGTCCGTGATTCTTTTTCTTTTCACTTCTCACTTCTTACTTCTTACACCCCGAACCCCTTACCCCCTGTATCCCTATTTGGCTAATGAACGGACGTAATGAATCAGCTGCCATACCTGGTCATCCGACAATCCGGAGAATGGCATCATCCCTGTTCCCGGCGAACCGTTCTTGATGATCCAGAACAGTTGACCATCGGGAATGTCCTTCATCATCGACCCGCATGTAAAGTTGCGCGGAGGCGGCACCAAGGCTGCTCCCATGATTCCTTTCCCGTCACCCTGCTCTCCATGGCACATCACACAAGCAACGGGTTGGGCTGTCTTCAAGTAGAGTGTCTTCCCTGCCTGATTCGCTCCGGCTGACGCAGGAAGCGGATTCGTCCTGGCCAGGAATTCATCCGGCGCCTGTGCCGTCTTGCGTGGTTGCACACAAGTTACCCCCTCTCCCCCCCTTTGGGCAGCCGCCATATCAGGGACACCTTTGAAGGTCGTCTTCAGATACGCAATCACATCGGCCACGCCCTGCTGACCAATCGTCAAATTCCAATAGGGCATATTCGGCGATTTGCCTATTGCCACTCCGCCATGATTGATGACGTTGTAGAGATACTCGCTCGGAAGCTTCTCAAATGGAATGTTGGCATGAATCGCCGGCTTGGGTTCCAGACCAGAAGCTGCGGGACCATCCCCCTTACCCGTCGCGCCGTGACATTGCGAACAATATTCTTTATAAATCACCTTCCCGCGATCCACGCTGGCCATCCCGAACTCCGGGCTCGCCCAGGGCTCGTAATACTTGAACTCCTTCACTCCCTGCACCATGAGGAAACCGATCACCGCGCGGAGCTGTGGCTCCGTCGCATCAGCGAGGAACTCGCCACTGTGCGGCACGAAGTCTTGTGGATTCAGCCCGAAACGAAAGAGCCAATCCTGGTCGTACCTCTGTCCGGCCGCCACGAGCGACGCGCTCTGCGGGCCACCGATGAGCTTCCCGTTCTCTTCGATCACGTGACAGCCGAGGCATGCGTGCGCCTTGTAGGCCATCCCGCCGAATGAGGCCTCGAACTTCGTCACCTTCGAGAGATCGAATGCGCCGACTTTGACTCGCGAATCCTTGTTGTGTTCAGCAAAATAATCGGCGATGGCATTGGCCTCCGGCTCAGTAACCACTGTATGCTTCGGCGGAAGCTCGGTCAGATCCCATCGATAGCCCTTCGCATACAACGGCGCTTCTTTGCCCATCAGCCACCGGATCAACCAGGACCGCTGATACTTGCTGCCGGCCCAGATGAGGTCGGGCGCCTTGAGATTGAAACGAGAGTCAGCCTGACCTTCCAGCCGGTGGCATTGCACGCAGGTCTGCTGAATAATATCTTTCGCTCGCGACTGATCGCTCGCGAACAGCAGATGAGGGAACGACACCAGCCCCACGAACGCGAATAGCGCACCTCTGATGACAACCCCTCTTCTCACCTTCATATCGCGCCCCCTTTCATCTTGAGTGCCCTCGTTTGGACCCCTTACCTCGTCACTAACCACGCATGAATATCGACAATGTCCTGAAGACTCAGCACTGAACCCCACGCAGGCATCGCCCCTCGTCCATGCAGGACCGTCTCCGTAAACAGATCCTCATGTTTAAGAATTGGAATCTTCACCAGCTTCGGGCCCATACCGCCTATCGCCATTGCTCCATGACAGGCCTGGCAATTGTGTTCGAAAATACCCGCTCCTCTGGCTGCAACCCCCTTGAGCGGACCTTCAGCCACTGGCTCCTGCGTGAGCGGCTCCGCCTTTCTGAATTCACTGTCGAGCGGCGGCAGTTGATCCGGTGCACCCGGGTGATACCGGGCCGACAGATACCGCACGAGCAGATCTGTCTCGTCCTTGGAGATCTCCGCACCCCAATGTTCCATTTTCTTGACCGTGGCCTCCCATCGCGCGAGAGGCAACCGCTGTTGTACGATGAGATCAGCGCTGTGACAGACGGCACAGCGCGCGATAATCAGTCCCTCTGCACGTGGCGCCAGCGCGGCGCTGATCACGCCCAACTCCTCCTCTTGCGCTGCTGTCACGCCGGCCAAGCCCACAAGCCCGATCACCAATGAGAACATGATGCTTCCGCTAACGTTCGTCATAGAGCCACCGTCACCGAGACATGATCCCACCCATTCCACAAAAACCCGCTTGGATTCCAAGGAGTCGTTGCCGGTTGCATCACTCCCCGTACATCGGTCGCGCGGCAGAGAATGGTGAACGTACCGGCGGTCTTGGCCTTCCAGACGAATTGCCATTGTCGCCACGCGTAGGGACGAACTTCCCCCAGCAACCGCGTTGTCTCCCACGTTTTCCCTTCGTCAAACGACACTTCGACCTTCGCAACATTGACTTCTCCGCCCCACGCCACGCCTTGAATCATAACGAGACCGGGCTTCACGATCGCACCCTCTTGCGGCACCGCAACCAGTGACTTCACCACCATGGCTTCCACCGGGATCGACTGTCCGCTCGCTGCTGTGCCCTGTTCCACAGGCGCCGTCGGCACACGATAGGCCGTCTGCATGTAAAATCCCTTCGCCTCCTCGGCCTGCACTGTGATATTCGTCAGCCACTTGGTGCACGAATCCGCCATCCAGCCAGGCGTAATCACTCGTAATGGCGCTCCATGCAACACAGGGAGCGGACGCCCGTTCATCTCATAGGCGAGAATCGTGTCCGGATGAAGGGCTTTCTTCAGTGGAATACTTCTGATAAAGAGCGGCACAGAGGCCACGACTGGTCGATCCGCTCCTTGGAACTGTACATGATGCGCCCCGGCTTGAATCCCGGCCTTGGCTAACACATCCCTCAGCCGCGCCCCTGTCCATTGCGCATTCCCGACCGCCCCACGCTCCCATTGAACGCCAGGGACCTTGGGCCGATGAAATGCGCGACCATTGCCGCTGCATTGCACGACAGCCGTGACGGCGATTTCTTCGAACTGTTTCAGCTCTTTGAGCGTGAAGGTCAGCGGTCGGTCCACCATACCACCCACACTCAGTCTCCAGTTCGGATCGGAGAGTAGTTCTGCCGGAGGCGGGCCAAAGTGGCTGCGGACAAAGAAACGGGAATTCGGCGTGAGGTAGGAAGCGAACTCTTGCACCGGGGTTTCGGCGTCCAACGGTCGTGCCACGCGCACAGTAAGGCGGTCGGTCTCATTCTTCAAGACATCACGCCCCTCAGCCTGCACGCGTGGGATCACGTGACCCAGCGCGAGTGTAACGCCCAGTCCATGGACGACCCTTTTCAGCAAGGTCCGCCGCGACAGAGGCCGGGATGCCGGTTCTTCTTTCACGATTTCTTCTCCCCACGGTGATGGGGATTGAGTTCGATCGCCACGCCGGCAGGCACCGCGAGGGATTGATGCACGGTGCAGCCATGCGCCACCTTGAGGAGTCGCTCGCTGTGTTCGACCGTGATGCGGTGCGGCAAGTGAATCGCCAGTGTGACCTGGCCCACCCGATGCGGCTGTTCCGCCATGGTCCATTCCGCCTCGACGCTCAACCCCTTGGTCGAAATCTGATGGCGGTCGCAGTAGCGGCCCACAAAATAACCGACACAACTAGCCAGTGAACCGACGAAGAGTTCGACAGGACTCATGCCGGCATCCTGCCCTCCATCCTCGACCGGCTGATCCGTCACTACTCGGTGTTTGCCGCTCGTAATGTCATACCGATCCCCGTCATGATATGAGACTATGAGTTTCATGGCGGCTCTCCTGACATTTAACGTTTAACCTTTCACGTCTCACACCTAGTATGGCGAATCGGAAGGCTTGCCGCCCTTCGGCCAGTCGTTCACTTTGCCGGGAAAATCCGGCCTTGGCTGGACATTGATGTACGCCGCTACATCGTAGGCGTCATCATCCGACAGACTCCAACCCCAGCTACGCGGCATGTTCGATTTGATGAAGGCGGCGGCGACACTCACCCGTGCCATGCCCGCGCCAATGGTGTAGGATTGGGGCCCCCAGACCGGCGGCGCCGCCATCGTGCCCAGGCCGTCGGAGCCGTGACAGAAGGCACATTTGCTCGCAAACACTTTCTTCCCGTTATCTGAGTCGATTGGGCGCTGTGACTGAATGCGCTGGAGACCCCGCCAGGATATTGTCGCACCGCTCGGCACTCCGCGTGAAAGCCAGGTGATGTAGGCCACGACAGCCTGCAACTTAGAACTGTCCGGCGGGAACGCGCGACCATTCAAGCTCCGCTCCATGCACTCGTTGACACGATCGGCGAGCGTATTCACCTTTGCATTGCGGGCGCGATACTCGGGATAGACAGCGGCTAGACCGACGAACGAGGCAGCGTTCGGATTGAGCCCGCCGTCGAGATGACAGTTGGTGCAGTTGAGGCTATTGCCGACATATGCTTTGGCATATTGCTGTGTATCAACGACAATCTTATAGCCAAGCCGGATCTGTTCACCCAGTTGACTGCCAGGAATAGTTTCCAGGGAGGGTGGAGAAAATTCTATCGGCGTGCTGCCGGTTTGGTCGGTCCTCCGAGGCTCCTCAGCCGTAGCCCGAGTCCTCTCGCTTGAACAGCTCAGGAGCATAGTCACCCCAAGAATAGCCGACAACAGCCGTATCATAGCCGTTCCTTGTGCCAAGACCGTGCCACCAACAGGGATGCCAGGCCTATCGTTTCTTCCCGTCAAATCAGGGAATTAGCCATAAGGTTCCGATCACCCTGGAGCTAAAAGCCACAGAGCCGACCTCGTCATTGTTGCGGGATGCCACAGAAGCCAGACAAGGGGCGAGAGGAGCGAGACTTGCGAGAAAGGCGAGACGGGAAATGTTAAATGGTCAATGTTAAGTGTGAAATTGCCGGAGTCAGAATAGGCAGCAACTGAGGAAGAGAGGGCTGAAGTATTCGGAACAGGGTTCCTGTTCAGAACCAGGCCCGCACGCCCACCACAAATCGAATCTGACTTGGGTTGCCCCCCTCTTGGCGCACAAGGGTAGCGGTCTCGCCGAAACTTCTATCGAGGGAGATACCGATGTAGGGCGCAAACTCGCGCCGGAATTCATAACGCAGCCGCCCCCCGAATTCAAGGTTGTTGAGCCCGGACCCGGTCGTAAATTCCTCGACTCGTTGTACGGCGGCATTGGTCTCAAAGCGGGTCTGGAGGATCAGTCGTTGCGTCAGCAATAGGTCTTTCGTGAATGCCAGCCTGGCGGACACCGCGCCGTTCTGATCGATGAACAAAGACGACTCAAAATCGTAGTTGTACGGGACAAGCCCTTCGATTCCTATCACGCCGAGCCCGCGGGTCACGTTGTGCCCGCGGAATGTTTGAGTCTCGACGCGCGGACCGATCTGAAAATCGTAATATTTCTGGATGAACCGGCCATATAGGAGTTGAAAGTCCACATCGTAGTCTGCTTTGAAGGCGGTGTCCTTCTGCCCTTCGCTTTTGAACCAGACTCGGTTGTAGTCCCCGCCGTACCAGCCCTCGATATCCCACCGGTAATCGTCATGCCCTTGACTTCCACCTGTTCGCGGGCGGTATTCGAGGACGTCGATGAGAGTGAATAGACGGCGCTCCTGATCGTTGACAGGAGCAGGCCAGTCGTCTGGCGGGGAAAACTTAGACCGCGGGCCTTCCTGCTTGGCAAAAGAACCGACAGTCACAGAGGCCTTGGATGGGGTCGGGCCGGCTGACGCCTGTCCCTTTTGGGCCGTATCAGTCACCGTTGACTTTTTGGGAGTCAGGGGGAAGTCGATCGAAGGTTGTGCAGCGACGATCGTCAGGGCGATGCCGTCGCTGAGCAAGAAGGCCAAAACGGCTGCACAGAGTCTTGCAGAGAATCTGATAGGAGCGCCTATTCCGTTCATGGCTCCGACACCTCGACAAGCCGGAACATCCCCGCCTCCATGTGGAGGAGCAGATGGCAGTGAAACGCCCAGGGCCCTGGCGCGTCCGCGGTGACGGCAACAGACAGCCGTTCTGCCGGCTTGACCACGATCACATGTTTCCGTGGAAGATAGGCGCCGGCGCCATTTTCCAAATGCATCCACATCCCGTGCAGATGGATCGGATGTTCCATCATCGTATCGTTCACAAAGATCAACCGCACCCGCTCGCCGTACTGGAAGCGAATCGGCTCTTTGGCTTCTGAATATTTCTTGCCGTCGAACGACCACATGTACCGATTCATGTGGCCCGTGAGATGGAGTTCAATCTCGCGCTCCGGTTCCCGCTGGTCTGGATAGGGCGCCAGACTTTTTAAATCGGTGTAGAGCAGCACCCGCCGGTCGCTGTCTTCCAGTCCTCTTCCTGGTTCCCCCAACCGGTTCCGCGAATACTCGGCCACCATTTGATTGCCGGGACCATGATCGTCCGGGCTATGCTTGACGGGCTCGGCGCCGGGTATCTTCGAGCGGCCTTGATCGCCCGCACCCTTGGCCGGCATCTCGTGCATATCTTGCACAGGCGACGTTCCCGAACCGTGCTGCTTGTGCTCCGTGCTGGAACTATCGTCAGAATGATTTACCTTCTGGATGTCACTGGAGGACTTCATGTCAGGCATTGCCATGTCACCATGGGAGTCCTTCATTCCTCCCATGCCCATATCCTCCATCGTGCGAAGCGGCCGGGGCCGACGCTCAGGGATCGCCGCCGCCATGCCCGTTCGCGGCGCGAGCGTGCCGCGCGCATAACCGCTGCGATCCATCGTCTCGGCAAAGATGGTATAGGCGCGGTCCTCGGCAGGCTCGACGATCACATCGTACGTCTCCCCCACTCCCATGCGAAACTCATCCACCGCGACAGGCTGGACATTCTGCCCATCGGCCTGCATCACCGTCATGGTGAGCCCAGGAATGCGCACGTCGTAGAAAGTCATGCTGGCCGCGTTGATAAATCGCAGACGCACCCGCTCCCCTCGACGAAACAGCCCCGTCCAGTTCCCGGCTGGAGAAAGGCCGTTCATCAGATAGGTGAAGGTGTAGCCTGTCACATCTGCAAAGTCGGTCGGGTCCATCCGCATCTGATCCCACATCAAGTAGTTCTTGATCGCCGTCCATAAACCCATACGTCTCACATCGGTCAAGAACTCACCCGCCGCACGTTTCTGGAAGTTGTAGTAACCTCCTTGCTTTTTCAGATTTGAGAATAGGGTTTCGGCCGATTCAAAACTCCAATCCGAGAGCATCACCACATACTCACGCTCATAGCGAAACGGCTCCGGTTCGATGGGATCGATGATCATCGGCGCGTACATACCCGCTAACTCCTGCCCGCCGGAGTGACTATGAAACCAATAGGTGCCGCTTTGCCTGACCGGAAAGCGATAGGTAAAGGTCGCGCCAGGCTTAATCCCCGCGAAGCTCACGCCAGGCACACCGTCTACGGCGGGCGGCAGGAGCAACCCGTGCCAATGAATCGACGTGTCTTCTTTCAAACGGTTCGTGACGCGCAGGGTCGCCAGCTGACCTTCTTTCAAGCGAATTATAGGACCCGGTATCATTCCATTGATCGTCATAGCCATCCCGGTTCGCCCGTCGAGGAGAAACAACTGCTCGTTGATCGTCAGATCAATGACATCTCCGTTTAGCGCGGACTGGGAACCGGAGTTGCCGGTGGTGTTCGTCAGGGCATAAGCGGGCACGAGTCGTTCCACCGCTGCCAGCAGCCCCAGCGCAGCCGCGCGCTTCAGCAGCAGACGCCTCGAAATAAAATCGGTGTTCATCCTGTACCACCCTTCGCCTTTCCGGGCTTGATGCACCCCTGCCCACGATTGGTACTTAGGCAGACCAGCCCAAGTAAATCCGTCGCAGCTGTTTTCTTGGAAAACGTTCTAGTAGACAAAACGGCTATGTGGGTCAGCGCACGCGAGGAGGATGGAATTCACGGACAACCAGTTTGAGCGCAGGTGTGGCAGGAATTATGAGGCTCGAAAGACCGAACAAGGTGAAGAGAACAACGATCGTGCTCGTAGCCACAGTTCCGATGCAGGTGGAGCAGGACGTTGCAGCATCGTGGTGTAGATGGTCTGAGGCTAGATGATGGCTCCCCATGAGCGGGACCATGCACATTACTGACAGACACAGCAGCACGAGAAGAATAATTTTACACATGACGATTTCATGATACAGCTGCACACATTCTTAGTCAAAGCGCACTTCGGTTCATCTCAGCTGGTTCTCCGACGTGCAGTCTTTGTTGTACAACTCGACTCGGTTCCGCCCTCTGTCCTTGGCGTAATACATGGCCTGATCCGCGCGAGTCACCAGTGTCTCCACTTGATCGATTTCCGGAGATAACATCACGACCCCGATACTGACCGTTACCACGGTGGAATGATGTTTCCACGTACACTGCTCTTGTGCGATTTTCAGCCTGACACGCTCGGCAATCTGCAGGGCGCCTGATTGATCGCACTCCACCAACCCGATCACAAACTCCTCACCCCCGTAGCGGCCCATGATATCGGACGGACGGATAATTCCCCTGGCTGACTGCACCACGTGAAGCAGCACGTGATCGCCGAACAGATGCCCATGCCGGTCATTGATCTCTTTGAAGTGATCGACATCGAGAAACAACAGCGCGAACGGATGCTGGTAGCGGCGGCTCCGGTGAAACTCCATGGCCAGCGCCTCCATCATGGCGCGCCGGTTGTCCACCGGCGTGAGAGAGTCCCGCCGTGAAAAGTCTTCAAGCTGCCGATGGGCGTCCTTCAGTCGATGCAGACTATCTTCCAACCGCTGCATCGTCGCATGGTAATAGGTCTCCACGACAAAGACCTCATCGAGCGTGATGATCTTGTTCAGAGTGAGGACCAATGAGGATAGCCTGCTCGCGTCTCCCGAATAACGAACCGCAAGACGTTGGAGGATTAATTCATAGAGTTTGTGGTACGCCCCCAAATACCACTTCTGCTTGAGCCCGACTCGTTCGTGCGTCAATCCGATTCGGAGCCGCCCCTCCGCATACTCCACGCAGTCGGCGGATATCCCGAGACTGAGTAAATACTGGCGCTGCGTCCCCTTGAGTCGCTCCACGAGCGACTGGTCTGACAGGATCCCGCGCAACTCTTCGAATTGCAGCAGGTGGCCGTAGAACTCTCCGATGATATCGTCTACATGCGACGCGATCACATCGCGGATCTCGACGAGGTTCCGCCCGTCTTGTTCACCAAATGAAAGAAACGCCAACCTGGTCTGCAGCTCCTCCGCTGTGATCTGCAGTTGATCGCACAGACTTCTCGCCGCCTGCTCGCCCTGCTGTTCAGCCATATAGACTTTCACTCGCACGACGCACAAGCCCAGATTCCATGTATCTCGCCCTCGTCACGTTAGCAGACTCTCGTCGCTTTCCTCGTTTCACGTTTAACGCTCCGCCGCGAATCGATACATGTCATGGCATCCCGTGCAGCGGGCCGTCATGTTGGAGAGGCGCTGCAGAATCTGTTGGGGGGTCTCTTTCTGGATAACCGCGTCCGCGAGGGCATCCATGTCCTTATGGATCGACATGCCCATTTGTTTGAACGGTAGCGGCAGCTTCGCCATCAGCGCCGGGTTCACGTCCGCAGCCATGTGCATTCCTGCCGAGCGGGCCGCCTGCTCCATCTGCGCTCGATTTGCCTCCTCATCCTGACCGGCCAAACCTGTGACCACACCATGGACCGCCTTCAGAAGCATCCGCATCTCGCCCAGGATCAAGTCGCGTTCTGCCGGTGCTAAGACAATCTCCCTCCGTCCATCTGTGCCCTCCGTCGTCCACCCCTGCACGAAAAACCAGCCGGCAACCCCAATCGTCACGATCCACAGCCCCAACGCTATCCGGCAGAGCGTCGATCTCATCGAAGCCCGCTGCCCATGCCGCCGGCTCTTTCTGGAGCCAGCGTTCGAACATAGGCAAGCACATCCCAAATCTCATCGTCTGTGAGTGCTTCCCTCCAGGCTCCCATCGCGGTATTCTGCTTACCGTCATGCACGCTCTTAAATAACCTCGCGTCCAGCTTCCCTTGAACCGCCGGGGAGGTGAGGTCAGCGACCGGAGGACTAAATTTCATCTGGCCATCCCCCTTGCCTTCGACCCCATGACAACGGATGCAGATCGTCGAATAGATGACTCTGCCGCTCAGCACATCACGCTCCGGCTGGGACACGTTCAATTCTTTCAAACTTGCGCCTCCGGCAAACGCCAACAGCGCGATCCCGACCAATACAGCTTTCATTGCGTCGCCTCCTTAGCCAGTATGGCTCAAGCGAGACTGGCGAGACGTGCGAGAAAAGCGTGACATGAATTTCGAGGTTCCAAGCACTTCAACCTTCAGACACCTCACTCATCTCGCTCTTCTCGCGAGTCTCGCTCCTCGCGCCACCACTTCAGTGTCCTTGCGAGCGAGATGCCAAGCAGACGTGGAAATGCTCGCGACTAAACCACCGCACAAACAATACGTTAGGAGAGGACGCTCGGAGGCAACGCTGAGAGATCACCCCAACTGGTGAGAAAGACCCCGTCGAAAATCTAGTTACTGTCGCAAGACGCCACAGCCGTGAGAACGTCAACGGTCATTTGCCGTCGACTCAGGTAGATAGGCTGAAGGCTTTTAGCATTCAGTATTCAGCCTAAACACCTGAGCACCTATCATTCGGCAATCGCTCATCCTTCGACAATCGTGGGCTGAGGTGAGCTTCGCTTCCGAGCGGTGTCTGACCCCTTCTTGGCCGTCGTCTCTCTTGTCTATTTGGTTTGTCTGGTTTCTATGGTTCGATGAACAAAGTAACTAAACAGAACAGAACAGACCAGACCAACCAGATAAACCAAACAACCTGGCTGCGCCCTTGCCCTCCCCATTAGGTCGGGGTGCTTTCCCACGGGGAAAGGGGTATTCTGCGGCTGAAAACCAGGTGTGGAGGGAACGGCTTGGTGATGGGACTCCCTCAACCTCAAAACGCCTAAGCCGCCTATGAGTACCACCCCGCAGCTCCCCAAACATGCCAAAGCGGGTCTGTATCTCCAGCGTAAACTCTTCGACGGCCTCGCACGGTTTACCGACCTCGAACAGCGCATCGCAGACCTCCCTACGAAACAAGAGCGCGGCGACGCGTTCGAAGTCTTCGTCGAAGCCTACTTGTCAACCCAACCGCTCCATCAGGCAAAAACAGTCTGGCCGTTCTTGGCAATCCCCTTAGCGATCAAGGAGCGATTCGCTCTCGGACAGAGCGACGTGGGTACTGATGCAGTCCAAACGTTTCTTGAACGGAAGACCAACGGGGTCAAGGTGATCTTTTCCACCTATCAGTCGGCGCGTGTCGTTGCTGAGGGAATGTCCGAGAACACGCGCTTTGATTTTGGCATCTTCGACGAGGCGCACAAGACCGCTGGCCGAGAGGGAGGGCAATTTGGGTTCGCGCTTCAAGATGCCAACCTGCCGATTGCGAAGCGGCTGTGTATGACCGCCACGCCCCGCCACTACGATGTGCGCAAACGGGACAAGGAAGGCGAGGCCAAGCTGGTCTACTCGATGGATGTGCCAGAAGTCTACGGTCCCGTGGCCTATCGGCTGTCGTTTGCCCAGGCTGTGCAAGACCAGATGATCTGCGGATACAAAGTGCTGATTTCGGTCGTGACGAGTGCGATGGTCAACGATGAACAGCTTCGGCGCGGCGCGGTGAAGGTCGAAGAAGATGACGTGAAGGCTAGGCAAGTGGCGAACCAACTGTCCATCAAAGACGCCATTGAGAAGTATCGTATCAGGAAAGTGATTACCTTCCACAAATCGGTCGCCGCCGCCTCGTCGTTCACGGCTCACGGGCCAGAAGGTATCGAAGCACATGTGCCAGCCTTGCAGGCGTTTCATGTCAACGGAACCATGGCGAGCGGAAAGCGAGACCCTATCATGCGGGCCTTTGCTGAAGGCGAGCGAACGCTGATCTCTAACGCCCGCTGCCTGACGGAAGGGGTGGATGTGCCAGCGGTGGATATGGTCGCGTTCCTCACGCCCAAACGGAGCCTCGTGGATATTCTGCAAGCGACGGGGCGCGCCATGCGGAGGAATCCCGCCACACAAAAGACGACAGGCTATGTGCTGGTACCGCTGTTCCTTGAGCAAGTTGAAGGAGAAACGATCGAGGAGGCGGTGGCCCGTGCACAATTCGACGAAGTGTGGGCGGTTCTCCAGGCGTTGCAAGAGCACGATGAGGTGCTGGCCGAGATAATCCGGCACGTGCGAGAGGAGCGCGGTCTGGCCAAGGGGTTCAACGACCAGGACTTTATAGACAAAGTCGAGATGCTTGGGCCAAGCGTGTCACTCGATGTATTGCGTCACGCCATCACGACGCGGATCATCGACCGAATTGGTAGTGATTGGGATGAACGATTCGGGGAGTTGGTGGCTTACAAGGCCCAGCACGGGGACTGCAATGTGCCGATAGACAGGCCCGAGCAGCCCAGGCTGGCAACGTGGGTGAGCAGGCAGCGGAATAAGAAAAAGGCAGGCCACTTGAGTCAAGACCGCCAGCAGCGACTGGCAGCGCTGGGCTTTGTGTGGGATCCCGCGGAAGCGGACTGGGAAGAACAGTTTGCGGCGTTGGTTCAGTACAAGGCCCAGCACGGGGACTGCAATGTGCCGATGGGCTGGTCCGAGCAGCGTGGGCTGGGACACTGGGTGAAAACGCAGCGGAAAAAGAAAAAAAAGGGCCACTTAAGTCAGGACTGCCAGCAGCGGCTGGACGAGTTGGGCTTTGTGTGGGTTTCCGCGGAGGCGTTCTGGGAAGAACAGTTTGCGGCGCTGGCTCAGTACGAGGCCCAGCACGGTGACTGTAATGTGCCACAGGATTGGTCTGAGAACCAAACTCTTGGTAAATGGGTTACGCGCCATCGGGTTGATAAAAAGGCAGGGCGCTTGAGTCAGGACCACCAGCAGCGGCTGGACGAGTTGGACTTTGTGTGGAATCCAGAGGAAGCGGTCTGGGAAGAGCAGTTTGCGGCGTTGGTTCAGTACAAGGCCCAGCACGGGGACTGCAATGTGCCACTACGGCAGCCTGAGCATCGTAGGCTGGGAAACTGGGTGAAAACGCAGCGGAAAAAGAAAAAGAAGGGCCACTTAAGTCAGGACCGCCAGCAGCGCCTGAGGGCGCTCGGGTTTGAATGGAGTCTGGGGGCGACGCAAGAAAGGACTTGGGACGAAAGCTTCGCGGCCCTTAGTCAGTTCAAGGCCCAGCACGGTCACTGCAACGTGTTGCAGTTGTGGGCTGAGGACTCTCAGCTGGGCAGATGGGTGAGCACGCAGCGGCGTGATAAAAAAACAGGGAACTTGAGTCAGGAGCGACAACAGCGGCTGGAGACACTTGGGTTCGAATGGAGCTTGCTGGCGAGGAGGACGGCAAGCCCTCACAGCAAAAAGCCTTCAACGTGAGCGGTCGAGTTCAGCACCGAGGAGGTTCTAATCGTCTTGAGCGAGGCGAGTGCAAAACAACGTGTCTGAGTTGGAGAGCGGCTTGTGGGCTGATCCGCAGCCGGTGCTGCCGTGGGAGTGGCGGAAAGGGTTGAAGGTCATGGAGTAAGGGAGATAAGGCGGATGCCATCAACGGGTGAAACATTCAAGTGGATGCTTTGGTCGCATGACGGACATCACTTCTCCGCGTCTGATGAGTTCGTTGTCGTAGCCGAGGAGTTTCGTGTCAGTATGACGGGCAATATGCTTCAGCTATCTTTCGAAGCGGCTTCCGGTACGTGCTCTCCAGACTTGGCGAAAGCCTTGGCCGAGAAATACGTCGAGACTTTGGCAAAACATCTGGTAATGCCGCTCACTCTGATGGAAGAATCAGAATGGATGCTGCGAACGACACCTCCGTGCAGGCCGATGAGGGCAATCTCCGCCAATCGGGAAGACCTAAGCCGTGTCCGTGTCTCGAGCGCTGTCAGAGAAGCACGTACCGTGCTGCTCGCCTCGGCAGATGAGGCGCTTCGGCGATGCTACGACTACCTTCAGGACGCACGTGAACACTTGCACACCCCCAGTGATCAAGGTGCGTACTTCGCTGCGTACAACGCAATGGAAGTACTGAAAGGGTACTTCGGCAATGAAGAGAAGGCAATCGTCGCCCTTGGGAATATATTCAAGAAGGCGAAGACCGCTGCAAATGCAAAGCGACACATCCCGGAGAATGTTCAGCAGCAACCGAAGCCCTCCGAAGGGGTTGTCGAAATGGCAACAGTGGTGATTCGAAAATACGAGCGGTATTTGCTTGACCGACCGTGAGTTATGGCCGCACTGATCGCCGCTTTTCTGTCTTCTCCCCTTGAAGGCGGGCTCAGAGTCTCCCACTGCGCGCATCGAGCGACCAGATCCATCATATTAATCCTTCCAAGCTCGCTTGCTTTCCCCTCTCTGGGAAGGGCGCCCATGCTGGTCTAGGTGCGGCCGTCGAACGAGGCCCTTCTCAGGGCGCGCGTTCCGGGAGCACAGGACCAACGTGGGTGCCCTCCCCATCCTTCCAAGCTCGCTTGTTCTCTCTTTAGGGATGGGGGCTGATTGATCTTCCACTGCGCGCGTCCATGACGAAGATCGAGGCTGGGGTTACGGTTGAGGGGGCACGGCAAAGAGCCGCTGAGGACAGAAGGGTCTGCTCAGGCCTTGAATCCGATGCGGCGGGACTTCGGAGTCGGCGGCTCCATGAGCTGACGGATGGCATCGAATAGCGAACGAATCTGTCCATCATGCCCTCCAACTTTCCGCTCAAGTTGCTCCAACTTCGTCGCCAAGGTCTTATGGCTTGCGGCAAACTCTCGCAGCGTCACAAACGCTCTCATAATCGCGATATTCACATGGATGGCCCGTTTGCTTCGGAGCACACTGGAGAGCATGGCAATCCCTTGTTCCGTAAATGCCCTTGGCAACTTCCTGGTCCCTCCCCAACTTGATGTTCCAAATTGGAACTTCAAGTCGTTGAACTCCGAACGTGTCAGCTGCAGCATAAAGTCATCGGGGAATCTGTCCAGATTCCTCGATACCGCCTTGTTGAGATCCCTGGTTGAGACGCCATACATTGCGGCCAAGTCTCTATCAAGGATGATCTTGTGGCCGCGAAGCAAGAGAATGGTTTGCTCTATTCGCTTGCTCGGAAATACCGCACTCATGACTCTCTCCTCTGCTCGCGAAAAGCTTTCTCTCGCCGCGTAGAGATACCCTTTTCAAGTCATGAAATCAAACGAACAGCTTTCTAAAATGGTTGCATTTACATGGTATTGGAGCATGGAGCTGAAGCTTCCGAATGGCGAATGGCAGGAAAAAAAGAATGGATGGACTCTGGTACATGCACGTATTCCGCACGTATCGAACGAGCACCATCAACCTAATTGATCCATCCAAGCTTGCTTATTTCCTCTCTCCAGCAATGGCGCCCATGTTGGTCTAGGTGCGGCCGTCGCACGAGGCCCTTCTCAAGGCGCGAGTTCCGGGAGCACAGGACCAACGTGGGCACCCTTCCCGTCCCTCCAAGCTCACTCATCACCTCTCAGGGATGGGGGCTGATTGATCTTCCACTGCGCGCGTCAACGCTTACTTTCTCCCAGTTCACCCGCAAACCAAGAGGGGTGTAAGGAGCTTTCGACTGCGGCCGTCGAGCGAGGCCCTTCTGAGGGCGCGCGCTCCGGGAGCAAAGAAAGCTCCTCACACCCCTACGCCTCACCTTCGCAGGCCGCGCGTTGCGCGAGCACAGAAGATCATCAGGCTCCATCCCCTCCTCTGTTCCGCGAGCAGGAGGACGACCAGGCTGCCCCCATCCTGCTACCGGATCATCGGCTCCAAGCTGACCTTCGCCTTCATGGAGTTGGAAATCAGACAGTTCGCCTCGGCTTTCTCGATCAGCTCCTTGGCTTTAGCCGCATCAGTGCTCGTCGCGAGCGTGATGGTCGGCTTCAACGTGATGGCCGTGAACTGAAACTTCCCCTCGACCAATTCCAGCTTTCCTTCGGCTACACTCTCATACGAGGTAAAGACCAGTCCTGCCCGCTCCGCCACCGCCAGGAACGTCGTCATCAGACAGATATTGGCGGACGCGACGAATAGATCCTCCGGCGACCAGATGCCTTCGTGCCCCTTGAACTCCGGCGGCGTTGCAACTTGGATGTCCGGTTTGCCGGCACAGGAGATGACTCCCTTGCGTTGCTCCGTCCATTTGACTGCGGTGTGATAGGTATACGACTTCGGCCTTGTCTCCATGATTGCTTTCTCCCTCTCCAATTAATCCTGTAACGCTTCTCCCCTTATCCCTCACTAGCAGGATGCTGAAAACGTCCGCCATCGAAATTCTGCTGTGTCGAAATGGTTTTTCCGCAGCCTAGCCCGCATTATTCATGAACGCTTCTGTTGCAATCGTCGATCCGCGGCTGCGACAAGCCTTCGGCCGGCGGGCTCGCCCCTCGGACCCTCGACGTACTGCACGAGTACGCCTCGGGGCCTCACGGCTCCGCGCGCCGGTCTCGCGACGCGGCTCAGCGATTTCGCGACGAACCGTCATGAATAATGCGGGCTAGTCCCTCAGGCTGCGAAGATAGGCGACCACATCCTCGATATCCTGGTCGGACAGGACGTTCTCCCACTTTCCCATCGCGGTATTGGCCCGTCCCTTGTGCACCGTGCGAATAAGCTGGGGAGCAAGTTGCGTGTGCACCTTCGCCGATGTGAGATCCGCAACCTGTGGATTGAACGTCGTATAGCCATCGCCCATTCCGGTCGGCCCATGGCAAACGGCACGGTCTTGCCGGAAAGCCACCTGCCCCGAGTTGGGAGCGTGAGCCGCGCTTGGGACGTCGGCCACCAGTTGGGGTTGACCTCCTTCCCCGCCGGCACACGAAAATCATTGGAATTGATTTTCATCTTCATGATTTGACCCTGCTCAATCCCTCCGCGCTCCGAGGCGTCTTCCCTTTTGAAAGCGCCTCGAAACCGGAGATGACGTCGAACAGTTCCTCGTCGATGCCACTCTGGCGCAAACGATGGAATGTCCCGTTGAGGTGCTCCAGTAATTCGTCGATATTTTTGTCAGCGCGTTGCATTGCCGCGAGGCGGCTCGCGTTCTCGCTCGCGAGGGATTCGGCGCAGGCCCGGAAGAGCGAGACGAAAAGATATTCGCGAATGAGCGTCCGCAAGGTCGCGGTGCCGCCACCCATGACCTCAGGCAAGTTTCCCGTCGGCCAGGGACGTTCGGCCAGCTTGCGCCGCCAGGTTTCGTCCAGCGGTAGCAGTCGCTGACTGACGGGCGTATACATCGCCCCGGACGTGGGGCGGTTGTAGAAGAGGTAGAGCTCGGTGACGTCACCCCGGCTGTGGCGAGTCTCGCTTTCCACGAGAATCTGCCCGACGAGCTGGGTGATGGCCTTGACAGAGTTCGGCACGGTGAAGAGTCCGACCAACGGCAGCCCCGCGTCCGACAAGTGCCCGTGCACGCGTTCTCCGATTGCCCAAATCTGATGTTTACCGGGAAGAGCGGCTAGGGCCTTCGCCGCAAAGTCGGCCACTGCCTCATTGAACTGCCCCACCAGTCCCTGATCGGAACCGAATACAATCGCACCGACGGAGACCTCACCGGTGCGTCCGTTACCGTCTGCCAACAGCGCTGTCGGCCCGCTTTCCCGGAAGCAAATGCTCAACCCCAGCTCCACAGTCAGATAGTAGTCGGCCAACGCGCGCACTGATTGCTCGTATTGACCGATACTCGAAGCGGCCAGGGCTTTCATTGTGCGAACGACGGATTGGAGATCGCCGGCACTGCTGATCTTTCGCCGTAGGCTCATCGTGGTATCGCTCACGACTTCTCCTTGGCGTGCGCCTCAGGCATGTGGTCGCCTTTGGGTTCGGTTTTTGATCCCGGCTTTGGCTGGTAACGGACGAGCGAGTGGCGGGCGATTTCGATGATCGTTGTACGATCCTCATCGCTCAACTTGTTGGCGGTTGCGAATCGCGCGCATACTTCCGCCGGGATTTTCGCCGCCGCCTCGCGCAGAACGCGTTCGGCGTCCGTCATCTGGTCAAGCGGCACGCGGTCGAAGAGTTCCGCGGTCAACGCAAGCAGCACAGCGATTTGTGCAGCCACGGATACCGGCGCGAATTCCGGCTGCTTGAGGCAGGCGCGAATTCGCCGCCCGTGTTCGATGATCTTGCGTGTATTTTCATCCAGCCTGGCGCCGAACCTGGCAAAGGTCTCGAGCTCCTCGAACTGCGCATAGGCGAGCTTGAGATCGCCCGCCACGGCACGGTAAGCCGCGCGTTGCGCCTTGCCGCCGACGCGCGAGACAGATTTGCCGACATCGACCGCAGGCAGCACGCCTAATTCGAACAACGACGGCGAGAGGTAAATCTGCCCGTCCGTGATAGAAATCAGGTTGGTCGGAATGTAGGCGGAAATGTCCTGCGCTTCGGTTTCGATAATAGGCAGCGCCGTCAGCGATCCGCCACCGAGTTCCAGGCGCAAGTGCGTTGCGCGCTCCAGCAGCCGCGCGTGGAGGTAGAAGATGTCGCCGGGAAACGCCTCGCGGCCGGGCGGGCGACGCAGCAGCAGAGACAGCTCGCGATAGGCGCGCGCATGATGCGTGAGGTCGTCGTACACAACTAGCACATCACGGCCCTGCTCCATGAAATACTCCGCGATGCTGGTCGCAGCGTACGGAGCGATGTAGGCGAGGCCGGGTGGATCGTTGCCTTCGGTTATGACCACAATGGTGTAATCCATCGCGCCCTTTTCCCGCAGGGCGGCGACCACTTTGGCCACGCCGGACGCGCGCTGGCCAATGGCGCAATACACGCAGAGCACATTTTGGTCGCGTTGATTGAGAATCGTATCGAGCGCGATCGTGGTCTTGCCTGTCTGTCGGTCGCCGACGATGAGTTCGCGCTGGCCGCGCCCGATGGGGATGAGCGCATCGATGACCTTGATACCGGTTTGCAACGGTACGGTGACGGGGGCGCGGTCCATGATGTGCGGTGCCGTGCGTTCGATAGGTAGACGCCCGCTGGTAACCACCGGGCCATTGCCGTCCAGAGGCCGGCCCAATGGATTAATAATGCGTCCGATCAATTCGATTCCCACCGGCACGTCCATCACGTGCCCCCTGCGTTCGACTTCATCGCCCGCATGCAACTGCCAGTAGTCGCCCAGCAGAACCACGCCGATTTCGTCTTCATCGACGTTGAATGCGATGCCATACACATCTCCGGCAAACCTCAGCACCTCCTCAAAACCCACGCCGGGGAGGCCGGAGACTTTTGCGATGCCCGTGGCGATGCTGGTGATCGTACCCACCTCCCGTGGCGCGAGTTGTGGCGTAAAGGCTTCCCTCGCGTGGCGCATTCCCTCGAACGCGCTGTCGAACACCTGCTGGAGGCTTTTAGGGTCCTTGTTCATTGGCTCTTTGTTTCGAGTTTAGGTTCTTCAGGTTTGGAGGCAGCTGTGGCTTCAGGTTTATCCTTCCCTTTCAGCAGTTCGTCGACGCCCTTTTCTAGGAACGTAAGGTAATCCGCGATGCTCCAAGCCACCTTTTGTCCATTCGTGGTGAGTTCGATTCCGCTAATCAAGTCCGGCGCGGTCTCGAATCGAACGTGGATTTCAGCCGAGAAGGTGTCGTTGAGCGCCTGTTGGATTACCGCGCGTTGCTCCGCAGGCAAGTCAAACGCGCTGCGCACGAGCGCGGGGTCAGCCGCTGTCTTGAGCGCCGCAGCAAAGCCTGCTTTCGCCTTGCCGTCCATCTCCCGCAAGCGGCGAGTGAACACCTCGCCCAGGCGCTCTTCCAGACTCGTCGTGGCGAGATCCGACAACGCCTTTCGCGCGATGGCAAACACTTCCTGCTGGGTCCGGCGACTGATGGCGTGATTGAGGTTACGAGCGTCGTTTCTCAGCGTGTCCTGTCGCGTGGCACTCAACGCATCGGCCGCTTGCCGCGCTTCGTCGAAGAGCCGCTGACGTTCGACTTTCGCCTCGTCCGTCGCCTGGCTCAAGAGTGCGGAGCGCTGCCGGTCGAACTCTTCGTTCTTGTGCTGGAACTCGTCGCGCTCCTTTATGGCTTCGGCCTTTTTCGCGTCGGCATCCGCGAGTTCCGTGGCGATCCGCTTCTCCCGCGCGTCGATGGCGTTGAGAATGGGCCGATACAGGAAGCGCTTCAACAACCACACCAGAATGAGGAAGTTGACCACTTGCGCACTGACGGTAAACCAGTCGATCAGCATGTTTTACTTACCCGCCACACTGGCAATGATGTGGTTCCAGAACGGGTTGGCAAAGATGAGAATCATCGAGACCACGAAACAATAAATCGCAATAGACTCGATCATGGCCAGGCCCACGAATAAGGTGCGTGTGATCGTCGTTGCGGAATCGGGTTGCTGCGCCAGCGAACTCAATGCCGTGGCAACGGCACGCCCTTCGCCGAGCGCAGGCCCGATACTCCCCAGGGCGATCGTGAGGCCGGCGGTGACGATTGAGGCAATTGCGATGAGCGTCATGCTATCCATAGTGTGTCCTTTCGTGGTTGGCGTAGTGGTTTCAGTCCTCGGACCCTGACCCCGGCTTGTGCACACGCGTGGCGGCCGCGATATACACCGTGGCCAAGATGCTAAACATATACGCTTGTACCATGCCGGTCAGCAGTCCAAGCGCACTCATAGCGATCGGAAAGATGAAAGGCGTAATGGTCAGCAAAATGGCGAGAATCATTGTCCCGCTCATCATATTGCCGAACAGACGGACGGCCAGGGCCAAGGTGCGCGAGAGTTCGCTAATGATGTTGAACGGCAACATGATAAACGTCGGTTTCAAGTATTCCCTGAGATATCCGCCCAGCCCTCGATCCTCAATGCCGAATAGCGGCACAGCCACAAACACACAAATCGCCAGGGCTGCGGTGGTCGAGAGGGAGCCGGTCGGTGGCTCATAGCCGGGAACGATGGTGAAGAGGCTCGCGATTGCGACAAACAGGAACAAGGTACCAAGAAATCCGAGATATTTCTCCGGCTGACGTAGGCCGACCTCTGCGACTTGCTCTTTGATGGCAGTGACGACAATTTCCAGGAGATTCTGCCAGCGGGACCGTCGCAGACCTGTGGAAAGGTTGCGCGTCACAAGTAGTGATCCGGCCACCAGCACGAACATCAGTCCCCACGTGAAGGCAATCGTAGCGTTGAGTTTGAGAAACCCCTGTTGCCAGAAAATGATGTCGTCGGGGCTAAGGTGCATGACTCCCCTCCAGTGCCTGGGGAGGGCGGTTTTCTCCCGACGGCTGCATCAGCCACGTCCCGACGAGGCGGGCCATGACAAATCCAAGGAGACACAGCAGCAGCTGCTCCCAATGACCGCCCGAGACCAAGTAAAATCCAGCCAGGGCAATACCCATGCGTAGCAGCAGGCTGCCGAGAAACCAACGCGCCACCCGTTTGGACGAAAGGCCCTGACGCACCGTCCACCAAAGACCGCCGAGAAACATCGCTCCGAGCAACACGCCCATGACCAAGGCGGATGCCAGACTCAACGGTTCATTCATGGTTATTCTCCTCTTGCTCGCGTATTTCCCTGTGTTCCTTGGCCACCCAATGCCACGCAGTAACGCAACCGAGGCCCAAGCCGATGGCCAGCAGCATAAGTGTCCAGGAATGGCTCCACGGATGGTGCTTGTCTAGCCAAATCCCGAGTGCCGCGCCGAGCAGCGTCGGCACCGCCACCGACCAGCCCACCATGCCAATCATGCCCAAGCCGGACCAGACGGTCTGCGTGACATGACGTTGCGCCTTGAGCTTGCGCGCCGCTTTCGTGCCTACCTGGTGGCTGAATTCCGTTGCGCCCACCTCAGATTTTTCTTCCGGCTCTTCACTCATGATGAAACGTCGCGAGACGACGAATAAACCCACTCTCCAACTTCGCCAGCACCGAACGCACACTCTTCTCCTGCTCGTCTAGATTCCGAAATTCCCGCTCTACCGCCTCGTGCAGTTTATCGAGATCCATTCCCCCAATCGCATTGCGCACAGAGACCAGCACGTCGTCGCCGGTTTTGACCAGGACGCCTTCATCGACGGCCATGCATACTTCACCTTCTGCTTCGGTCTCGAAAACCAGTATCCCAGGCGCAAGTGCCGCCACGCAGTCGAGCCGGTGGGGCAAGAGTCCAAACGAGCCTTCGCGAGACTCCGCGACGATACGCAATACACCGATTTTTTCGGCGAATATTTTGAAGGGTAGGAGAATTTTAAGATTCATGCGTACTGGCTGCATGTCCCACTTCCGTCTGAGGTCTGGGCTCGGGGTTGGCATTGGCCTTTGCTTCGTCAATTGTCCCGATCATGTAAAGCGCACTCTCCGGGATATCTTTGAACTCGTCACGCAAAATACGCTCACAGCCGTCCAGCGCATCCTTGAGGCTGACAAGCTTTCCTTTTATACCGCTAAACTGCTCGGTGGCGAAAAACGGCTGGGTAAGAAACCGCTCCAGACGTCGGGCTCGAGCGACCACGTTGCGGTCCTCCTGGGACAGTTGTTCCAAGCCCAGCATCGCGATGATGTCCTTGAGTTCTGCATATTGCGCGAGCGTCCGCCGGATGTCCTGCGCGAGGGCATAATGCCGCTGGCCGATGATGCCGGGCGTGGCCATTGTGGAACTGGACTGTAACGGGTCGATGGCCGGGTAAAGCCCCTCACTCGCCCGTTTGCGCGACAGCACAATGGACGCAGAAAGATGCGAGAAGGTATGCACCGCTGCCGGATCGGTGAAATCGTCCGCCGGCACATACACCGCCTGGATCGAGGTAATTGCGCCGGTATCGGTATTGGCGATGCGCTCTTCCAATTGCGACAACTCGGTGCCCATGGTCGGCTGATAACCCAAGCGCGATGGCATCTGCCCCATCAAGCCGGACACCTCCATGCCAGCCTGGATAAAACGAAAAATATTATCGATGAGCAGCAGCACGTCGCGATGCTCATCGTCGCGAAAATACTCGGCCATCGTCAGCGCTGCATGGCCGACGCGGAAACGGGCGCCAGATGGCTCATTCATTTGGCCGAACACCATCACCATATTCCGCAGCACGCCCGCCGCATTCATGTCGCGATAGAGCTCCTCTCCTTCGCGACAGCGTTCGCCGATGCCGCAAAAAATACTCACCCCTTCGTGTTGCCCAACCATGTTGTGAATCATCTCGGTGAGCAATACCGTCTTGCCCACGCCCGCCCCGCCAAATAAGCCCGCTTTCCCGCCGCGCTCCAGTGGCATGAGCACGTCAATGACTTTAATACCCGTCTCGAAGAGCTCGGACTTGGTAGAACGCCGCGCCAAGGATGGTGGAGCGCGATGGACTGCGCGCCATTGGACATTCGTCGGCGGCGGTTGACGGTCGATGGCATTTCCGAACACGTCGAACATGCGGGAAAGAACTTCCTTGCCGACCGGTGCCTGCAACGGTCCGCCGGTGTCTTCCACCACCATGCCACGCGCGAGGCCTTCGGTAGGGGTCAGCGCAATCCCGCGCACGCGATGTGCGTCGAGTTGAGCTAATACCTCAATGGCAATCTCCCCCTCCTTCGCGTGCAACAACGAGTAGATGGACGGCAATTGTGCATCGAACTGTACATCTACGACACTGCCGCGCACCGAGACCACCGCGCCGAGGTTCAAATGACTGGTTTTGCACTTCATGTTTGCTCTCGTTGAGACATCGTCAGTGTAATTTAGACACACGCCTTTCCCGCCATCACCTTTTCTTTCTACGTCCCGTCCCGGCTCCACTTCCAGTTCCGGATTTCCGGCAGGTCTTGACCGTGCTTGTCTATGCACTGTTTGTGCTCGATCAGCTTGTCCTTGAGTTGCTGCTTCAGGTAGAGCCCCTTGCCGCCGGTTTGCGACAGACAGTCGATGGTGGCCATCACGCCCTCGCGCCTACTGCGCTCTGCACTTGTCTCACGCCTATGACGAGGCATGCGGACCTCACCAATCCGACGAAAACCATGGCAGCCTCCTAGTCCCTCACACTGCGAAGATAGGCGACCACATCCTCGATATCCTGATCGGATAGGACGTTCTCCCATCTTCCCATCGCGGTATTGGCCCGTCCCTTATGCACCGTATGAATAAGCTGGGGCGCAAGTTGCGTGTACACCTTCGCAGACGTGAGATCGGCAACCGGCGGATTGAACCTCGTATCGCCATCGCCCTTTCCGGTTGGCCCATGACAGGCGGCACAGTGTTTTTGGAAGGTCACCTGGCCTGGCTTGGGAGCGTCAGCCACTCTTGGATTGTCAGCCACCTGTGAAACCGGATGACAGCCCACCCATATACCGGCACCAAGACATAGGGTCATGAGAACTATGCGCGTCTTCATCGTGATCCTCCCTTGTGTAACCCCAGACCAGCTGACCATCAAAAAGCAATAGCAGCGCCGGCTCTCCTCAATAGAGGACATGCCGGTAAAAGACTTTCTTCGCTACTTCAGCCGCAACGACATATCCGACGACGATACACAGCAAGGCCGCCAGGAACAGCGGCGGCAACGGCACGAACCCCAGCGGCCCGCGCAACGGCGTATAGGGCAACAGCAGCGTCAGTCCTACGACCGCGAGCGTGGCAACCAGCAGGCCACGGCTCGGTCTGCTGCGAATGAACGGCCGACGAGTCCTTACGACCAGGACGATGATCGAAGCGGAGATCACCGATTCCACAAACCACCCGGTTCTGAATTCCTCGACACCGGCGTGAAAGACAAAAAGCAGCACCGCGAAAGTTAGATAATCGAAGATGGAACTCACGAGACCGAACGTGAGCATGAATTTTCGAATGAAGGCGATGTTCCACCGCCTGGGCCGATCGATCAGCTCTTCATCCACGCGATCACCGGCGATGGTCATTTCCGGAATGTCGGTCAGGAGATTGGTCAATAATATTTGCTTGGGCAGCAGAGGTAGAAAAGACAGAAAGAGCGATGCCCCCGCCATGCTGAACATATTGCCGAAGTTCGCGCTGGTCGCCATAAAGACATACTTCAACGTGTTGGCGAACGTCCTCCGCCCTTCCTGCACGCCGTCGACCAGGATGCCCAGATCTTTTTCCAGCAACACGATATCCGCCGCTTCTTTCGCCACGTCCACTGCGCTTTCGACGGACACGCCGACATCCGCCGCGTGCAATGCCGAGGCATCGTTGATGCCGTCGCCCCCATAGCCTACGACGTGGCCTGTCTTTTTCAACGCCAGGATGATCCGTTCTTTCTGATTCGGCTCGACCTCGGCAAACACATGGACGTCATTCACGCGCGACACCAGCGCTTCGTCGCTCATCTGCCGCAAATCCTCGCCGGTCAACAGATTTCCATTCGACAAGCCTATCGCCTGTCCGACATGAGCCGCGACGAGACGATTGTCGCCGGTCACGATCTTCAAGGTGACGCCCAGGCTCTTGAGGCGGCCGATCGTCTCCACGACATCGGCCTTGATGGGATCTTCGAACAGCAGGAATCCCAAGAACGTCATGTCCGACTCATCGTCTTTGGTGATGCCCTCGTGCGCACCCATCTCGCGAGAAGCGAGCCCGAGCACCCGCCATCCCTGGCTGGACCACTGCGCCATCTGCGATTGGATTGCATCCTGCACGGTAGCCAACTGAACCGACGTGCCGTCTGCAGTCTCGGCAGTTGAACAGACGGCCAGCACGTTCGCCAGGGCTCCCTTAGTCACCAAAAGATGAGTGACTGGTGTCGCAACCAACACCGACAAACGTTTGCGGACGAAGTCGTAGGGCTCTTCGTCCAATTTCCGATAGGGGGAGAGATCGAACGAGCGAGCGGTGCGGATGGCTTCGTCGATCGGGTTATGAAACCCGGTTTCGAAACTCGCATTGAGCGCGCCGTGCACGAGCACCCGTTCGCTCGGATTGCCTGCGATATCGCAGGCGGACTTCAGCCGGACGAGCCCTTCGGTCAATGTCCCTGTCTTGTCCGAACAGAAGACGGTCATGCTCCCAAAGTTTTCGATCGAGGCTAACCGCTTCACAATCACTTTCTGCTGGGCCATGCGTTTGGCCCCATGGGCCAAATTGATGCTGATGATGGCAGGCAGCAGCTGCGGGGTGAGGCCGACCGCCAGAGCGAGCGAGAACAGAAAGGCTTCGAGCACAGGCCTGGCCAAATACACGTTGACCGCAAAGATGGCGACAACCAAGACGACGGTCACTTCCAAGAGCAGATATCCAAATTGCCGGATGCCTCGCTCGAACTCCGTCTCAGGCGGCCTGAGTTGCAACCGGCCCGAGACCTTCCCGAACTCCGTGTCCGACCCGATGTGCACCACCACCGCCGTACTGTTTCCACTGACGACATGGGTCCCGAGAAAAAGACTATTCGTCCGTCGAGCCAACGGAACGTCGGACGGCAGGACTCCGCATACTTTCTCGACCGGATAGGTTTCGCCCGTGAGCGTCGCCTCGTCCACGAACAGATCTTTTGATTCCAGCAGCAGACAATCGCCGGGAACCGTATCGCCCGCTCTGAGCAGGACGACATCGCCCGGCACGACCTCATCAACCGGCACAGAAGCCGGGCTTCCATCGCGCAACACATCCGCTTTGACCTGCACGATCGCAAGCAGGCTGGCCACTGCTTGGTTCGCGCTTCGCTCCTGCCAGAACCCAAGCAGGCCACTGGCAAGCACGATCATGAGAATGATCGCCGTGTCGGTCGGGTCCGCCAGAAAGAAGGCCAGCCCTGCGGCCGCCAGGAGGATGAGGATAATCGGGCTGGTGAATTGCCGAAATAGCAGCTCGTAGGTGGACAGCCGGCTCTTCGGTTTTAAAAGGAGATGCGCGTCGCGCAGATGACGCCGTCGCGCCTCATCGCCGGAGAGTCCTTTGGAGCTTGAGTCGAGTTGCTGAAGAGTCTCAGCCGATGGGCTGCTCCAAAAACTCGACGTATGAGACATCGTAAGAGAAATCCTCTCGGGCAGTTCAGACATTCAGGAGCTTTGTCACGCTCCACAGAAGAAGTAACGTATACACGCTCCCGAAAAACCACGGAAAACTGATGGCGCGATGGGCCCACCATTGACGGTGCTGGCGGAAAGCCCAGTTCGGTTTAAACACCGGTGGTTCATTCTGCCGATCTTCAATCGGCTGCTGGATCTCGTGGAGCCGGTAAAGATTTGTCAGTAGCTTCTCATCGTGCCACTCAGGATCTAGCTCGATTCCCCTCAATCGCCATTCCCACAGCGCGTTCTGACCTGACAACCTTCCAAGGACGATCGCCATTTGGAGACAGAGGAGGATCCCGAAGACACAGAGGAGCACGATCAGCACGGTGAAGGACAACGCCGGCGATTCCCGCGACACGATCAGCCCGATCACTGCGACAAAAATCGAATTGGCCGTGAGATAGTTGGTCAGCATCGTGTGATAGTCCCGCACTCCGGATGTCCAGAGTGTGAGGAGGTGCTCGTACGTTGAGTTGGGGTCGGCTTTGGCTGATGCCATCATAATAGGCCTTCATCCGAAAAGATCGTTGTCTGGTCTGTCTGGTTGATCTGGTTTGTTTTGTTCAACAAAAACCAGACAACCCAGATCAGCGCTCACCCTGTCCCGCTCCATCGCCAGTTGCGGATCTCCGGCATGTCTTCGCCATATTTGGCGATGTACTGTTTGTGCTCAAAGCGTTTGTCACGGAGAGCCTGCTTGGCATAGTCCGCACGAGAGTCGTGCAGGGGAATCCGGTCGATGACGTCGGCGACCAGATGAAAACGATCGAGATCGTTCATCACCACCATATCGAACGGAGTCGAGGTCGTCCCTTCTTCCTTGTACCCGCGCACGTGCAGATTCTTATGGTTGGTCCGCCGGTAAGTTAGCCGGTGGATCAACCAGGGGTAGCCGTGGAAGGCGAAGATGACCGGCTTGTCAGTCGTGAACAGGGCATCGAAGTCCTTGTCGGCCAATCCGTTCGGATGCTCATTGGGCGGTTGCAGCTTCATGAGATCTACGACGTTGACCACGCGTACTTTGACATCGGGCAAATAAGCACGTAGCAACGACACGGCCGCCAGCGTTTCCAGCGTGGGTACGTCGCCACAGCAGGCCATCACAACATCCGGTTCGCTGTTTCTATCGTTGCTCGCCCATTCCCAGATGCCGATGCCGGCGGCGCAGTGTTTGAGCGCATCGTCCATGTCGAGCCACTGCGGCGCCGGTTGTTTGCCCGCAACGATGACATTCACGTGATTACGGCTGCGCAGACAGTGGTCGGTGACGGATAAGAGCGTATTGGCATCGGGCGGCAGATAGACCCGGATCACCTCGGCTTTCTTGTTCACGACGTGGTCGATGAAGCCAGGATCTTGATGACTGAATCCATTATGATCCTGCCGCCAGACGTGGGAGGACAAGAGATAATTCAGCGAGGCGATCGGTCGCCGCCAAGGGATATGGCCACAGACCTTCAGCCACTTGGCATGTTGGTTGAACATCGAGTCGATGATGTGAATGAACGCCTCGTAGCAGGAGAAGAACCCGTGCCGGCCGGTTAAGAGATACCCTTCCAGCCAACCCTGGCACTGGTGCTCGCTGAGCATCTCCATAACCCGGCCGTCCGGAGCGAGGTGGTCGTCGTAGGGATAGCGATCCGCCATCCAGGCGCGGTTGGTCACCTCCAGCACATCCTGCCATCGGTTTGAATTGTTCTCGTCCGGGCTGAAGAGGCGGAAGTTCCGGCTCTCCATGTTCAGCTTCATCGTATCCCGCAGGAATGTCCCCATGAGGCGGGTAGACTCGACGTCGATGGCGCCTGGCTTTGTGACCTTGACGGCATAGTCGCGGAAATCAGGCAAACGCAAATCTCTGAGAAGCAGGCCGCCGTTGGCGTGAGGATTCGCACTCATGCGGCGCGCTCCCTTGGGTGCCAGTTCGGCCAATGCAGGGTTGAATCCTCCCGTCATGGTAAACAGTTCCTCAGGCTTGTAACTCTTCATCCACTGTTCGAGGATCTTGATGTGCCCTGGTTTGTCCATGTCGCCCATGGGTACTTGATGTGAGCGCCAGTAATCCTCAGTCCGTTTGCCATCGACCTGCTTCGGGCCGGTCCAGCCTTTGGGCGTCCGGAGCACGATCATGGGCCAGAGCGGCCGCTTCTTGGCGCCGTCCCGTCGCGCAGCCGCCTTGATACGCTGAATATCCCTGATCACGGCATCGAGCGTCACGACCATGAGTCGATGCATCTTCCGGGGATCGTGGCCTTCGACGAAATAGGGGATGTATCCGTACCCGCGAAAGAGATGATCCAGCTCGTCGTGACTGATACGGGCCAGGACCGTGGGATTCGCGATCTTGTAACCGTTCAGATGGAGAATGGGCAGGACCACGCCGTCGGTGAGCGGATTAAGAAATTTATTGGAATGCCAACTCGTCGCGAGCGGACCGGTTTCCGCTTCACCATCGCCAACCACACAGGACGCGATTAGGTCAGGATTGTCGAATACGGCCCCGTATGCATGCGAGAGTGAATACCCCAACTCGCCGCCTTCGTGGACGGAGCCAGGAGTCTCCGGCGCTACGTGACTGGGAATGCCGCCAGGGAAGGAAAATTGTTTGAACAGCCGCTTCATGCCCCGTTCGTCCTGCGAGACGGTCGGATAGACTTCGCTGTAGGTGCCTTCGAGATAAGCATTCGCCACAATCCCAGGTCCACCATGGCCGGGCCCGGCGATATAGATCATGTTGAGATCCTGCTCCTTGATGACACGGTTCAGATGGGCATAGATGAAGTTCAATCCCGGTGTTGTCCCCCAGTGACCGAGTAACCGAGGCTTAATGTGGACGCGCTTAAGCGGCTTCTTGAGCAAAGGATTGTCATAGAGATAAATCTGCCCGACGGACAGATAATTGGCTGCACGCCAGTAGGCATCGATCAGCGCTAGGTTCTTCTTGGCCAATACAGACTTCATAGTTCTCTCTCCATCTTGGCAGAGCCGTAAAAAGTAAAATGTGAAACGTGGGACTGCCGAATGCCTTTTCTTCTTACACCTTTCGCGTTTCACGTTTCACGAATTATTGGACTGCCTGTTCAATGCACATTCGAACGTGGCGCGTGCAATTTCGAGTTCTTCATCGACACCTGCCACATAGCAGGCCAGCGGTGCACCCTCTTCGCTGATCTTCATCGCGTCGCCGGGAGCGAGCCCCACCGCCGCCTGATTGCGGACGGGATCGAGCCGAACGCCGCACCATTCCATCCCGTCGCAGATCCGTGCACGAATGACCGCAGCCCGCTCGCCGATGCCGCCGCCGAAGACGAGCGCATCGGCCCCCCCCAGCACAGCCAGGTATGCACCGATGTACTTGCGTATGCGATAACAAAACATGTCCAGCGCCAGCGCGGCGCGTGAGTCCGGCTTGCCTTCGGCTGCCTTCAGGAGTTCGCGCATGTCGTGCGACAGACCCGAAACCCCCAGTAGGCCCGAACGCTCGTTCAAGAGACGTTCGACCTCATCGACCGACAAACCTTCCTTCCGGACAAGATGCCCGACCACTGCTGGGTCCAGGTCGCCCGATCTGGTCCCCATCACCAAACCTTCGAGCGGTGTGAACCCCATGGACGTATCCACCGAGCGTCCCCGATCGATCGCTGTCGCAGAACAGCCATTGCCGAGTTGCAGCGTGATGAGCCGGAGTTCGCCAAGTGGACGGTTGACTGCTGCAGCGCAGATGCCGGCCAATGACGCATGGGCAATGCCATGAAATCCATAACGATGGATGCCGTGCTTGCGGGCCAGATCGAGATCGATCGCATAGGCCGCCGCCCGCGGCGGGATCGAACGATGAAAGGCCGTATCGAACACGGCAACCATCGGGATGTGCGATCCCAACGCAGCACGTGCGCCCTCGATTCCAGCCATCGATCCAGGAATGTGGAGTGGTGCGAATTCGGCTAAACGATCGATTGCGGCCACTACGTCGTCGTCGATCATGACCGGCTCTCGAAATTGCTCGCCTCCATGCACGACTCGATGTCCAACCGCGTCGACGCGGAGATCCCGCCCTTCAAGCTTGCTCGACTCTTCCAGCATCTGCATCAGACGCTGGACCGCCTCGGCATGGGTCGAGACAGTGCCTGTAGTCTGGACGACCGTTTTCCCATCGCGACGGAGCATCAGCCTGGCCGCAGATCCGATGTCTTCTATGAACCCTTCATATCGACTGCTCGCGGTGAAGCGGGCGGCTGTCTTCGGAGATTCGTCGAATTCGATGACCTTGAACTTCAAGGACGAACTTCCACTATTGATCGCCAACACATTCATCGTCGCAGCACCTTGATCGCTTCCATGATTAAGAATGGCAGAAGGCCCATGGCTCCCATCAGCGCCCAGTCTTCAATAGGCAACGGCGCAACCTTGAAGATCGTCGCAACCGCTGGAACTGTCAGAACAGCCACCTGCACGACGAGCGAGAGGACAAAGGCCCACACCAGCGCGCGATTCGTCCCGACGCCCAACTGGAACAGCGACAGCCGTTCGCTCCGGCAGTTGAAGACATGCACCAGTTGCGCCACCACCATCACTGTGAAGGCCACCGTCCTGGCCTGATCCAGTTCTTGATGCAGACCATAGAGGCTATAGCTGAATGCTCCTAATGCAATCAACCCCAGCATCAAGCCCTCTCCGCCGATAGCCAGTAATCGTCCGCCATCCAGCAGCCGAGCCTCCGGCCGACGAGGCGGACGCTTCATCAGATCAGGTGCCTTGGGATCGACCGCCAGCGCCAAGGCAGGGATGCCGTCTGTGATGAGATTCATCCAAAGAATCTGAATCGGGAGGAGCGGTAGAGGCAGGCCCAGCAACGCAGCAAACAGCATGACCAGCACTTCACTCAGGTTGCACGACAGGAGGAAATGGACGGTCTTCCGAATGTTGTCGAAGACCCCCCGGCCTTCTTCAACCGCAGCCGCGATCGAGGCAAAGTTGTCGTCCGTGACCACCATGTCGGCGGCTTCCTTGGTCACATCGGTGCCGCTGATCCCCATCGCGATGCCGATATCCGCTGCCTTGATCGCAGGCGCGTCGTTCACGCCGTCTCCCGTCATCGCCACGATCGCGCCTTGGCGTTTCCAGGCCTGGATGATACGCAGTTTGTGTTCCGCCGAGACGCGAGCGTAAACCGCGATGTGCTCCACACGCTGGGCCAGTTGTTCCTCGGTGAGATTATCGATCTCTTGGCCTGTCAGTGCCGAACCGTCACCGTCATGCAAACCTATGTCCCTAGCAATGGCAAGCGCCGTCTCTTTGTGATCCCCGGTAATCATCACGGTGTTGATACCGGCTTCACGGCATAGACGAACGGCCTCCACGGCTTCTGGCCGCAACGGATCCCTCATGGCACAGAGGCCAAGAAACACCAGATCCTTCTCTACCGCATCGGTTGATAGATTCATACCCTGGATGTCGAGGCGCCGATGCGCCACCGCAAGCACGCGAAGAGTCTGTTGTGCCAGGGACGCGTTGGTGTCGCCGATGATCTGCTGTTGTTGATCGCTCATGGGCTCGATGAGACCGTCGAGGGTCAGACGATGCGTGCAGCGGGGAAGCAGGACATCCGGCGCCCCTTTCACGTAGGCCATGTTCCCGTCCGCCGTGCGGCGGATGACGGTCATCATTTTCCGTTCAGCATCGAAGGGAATTTCTGCTTCGAACGGCGAGGTGTCCTCCAATCCTTCCTTCGTCAATGCGACCTTCGCCGCCGCGACGAGCAGGGCGCCTTCCGTCGGATCGCCGATCACCTGCCACGTTTCATTCTCCTCCCGTAACGTCGCACCGTTGCACAGCACGGCGGCCGTCAGCAGTTCGCGCAGAGCTGGAGATTGGCTCGGTTCTGAGTTCTGGGTTCTGAGTTCTGGGTTTTCAAGGCGAGGAATACTTCCGGATAACTCAGAACTCAGAACTTTTAACTCAGAACTTTTTTCTCGAATTTCCCCGACCGGCTCATAGCCTTCGCCCGTGACCTCGAACACCCGGCCTCCGGTAAACAATTTCGTAACTGTCATCTCGTTCTTCGTCAGCGTGCCGGTTTTGTCTGTGCAGATGACTGTTGCCGATCCGAGCGTTTCAACAGCGGGCAGTTTGCGAATCAGCGCATGCCGCTGCACCATGCGGGTGACCCCCAGCGCCAATGTAATCGTCACCACGGTGGGGAGGCCTTCCGGCACGGCCGCCACAGCCAGACTCACCGAAGTCATGAACATCGCCACCAACGGCTCGCCGCGCAGATAGCCCAAGGCGAACACGACGGCGACGACAGCCAGCGCCAGCCACAAGAGGGTATAGCCGAATTGTTCGAGCCGGCGTTGCAGCGGAGTTTCTGCCCGTTCGGCCTCCGACTCCTTCTGAATCATTGAGGCGATCCGCCCCAGCTCCGTTCGGAGCGCCGTCGCGACGACCAGTGCGCGGGCCTTGCCTGAGACCGCGATGGTGCCCATGAATGCCATATTGGCCCGGTCGGCCAAGGACACGTCGGACCTGTCGAGGGCGGTTGCCGCTTTCTGAACCGGCGTGGATTCGCCGGTCAGCGAAGCTTCTTGAGACTGGAAATTCGCCGCGTAGATCAACCGAACATCGGCAGGGACACGGTCGCCCGCTTCGAGCAGGACAAGGTCGCCGGGCACCAATTCGCGTGCGGGGATGGACCGAAGAACGCCGTCACGGATTACTCGCGCCGTCGCCACCGACATCTTTCGGAGCGCGGCCAAGGACCGCTCGGCCCGGAACTCTTGCACGAACCCGAGCAGACCGTTGAGAAGCACAATGGTCAAGATCGCCGCTGCATCGAGCCAGTCTTCCAAGAGCCCGGATATGATCGCCGCCCCGATTAATACCCAGATAATGACGCTCGTGAACTGGGAGAGAAAGAGGTTCAGCAGGGAAGGGGGCTGAGCTTCCGGCAGTTCGTTGGGACCCTGCGCTGTAAAGCGGTCTCGAACATTCTCGTCAGATAGGCCTCTCTCAGGATGGGTGTTCAGTCTTGTGGCGCAAAGCTCAGACGAAATCGCATACCAGGGCACGACCGGTGCCTGTGTATCGTGCTCGGTGATGGACGGTGTGATCTTCATTGAAAGAGCGAACCAGAACCCGGGCGGCAGCAGACAATGATCAAGAAACTCTCAGGCTCGATCATCAGATACTGCCACCCTGGTGGCACACGCTATCACACTCAACCCTCTTCTACTGGTTCTGCCGGCCGCCAGGTTCGCTTAGGGCTTGTGCTGCTGTTTGTGTTCCTGCTTCTGCTCACGCTTCATGTCTTTCTCAGGCTTCTCTTCCTCCACCTCGATCACGGCTCCCGACTCCGCATCGATGTGAACCTCCATCACCTTGTTCTCCGCCGTGACGACTTCGACTTCCCACACAAGCTTATCGTGTTTCTTCTCCAGCTCAGCCTCGACGACCTTGCCCGGCACTTTCTCCGAAGCCGTCTTGATCGCCTGGTCAATCGTCACCTTAGCCGTTGCGGCCATTTCAACCGTCTCTTTCACTTCATCTTTTTTCCCCTTACCTTTCTGATCGCTCCATGCAGGACCGTTCAGTACCAACACGAGGCCGATCGCCAGGGCCATCATTCCTACTAGCTGCTTCATACAGACCTCCTTGTAGTGTAATTATGTGCGACGCTCGCTCGTGACGACCACGAACTCGCATCCGTCGTATCCTTCGATTGTGCAAGACATAGGCCTCTTGAATTCTTCCAATAGGCCACACACAAGACTCCATTCTGGCCCCTAGTGCAACAGAACAGGGAATCTCTGTGGGGAGTTTCGCGCCAGGTGACGGCTGGTTTTCACCGCACTTTAAGCGACTCAACTTCATGCCTGGCTCAAGCGAGACGGGCGAGGGTTGATTTGGTTCATCTGGTCTGGCGGGCTTAACCAAACAAACGAGATAGACCGAACAGACCAAATGAACAAGAGCCGCTGGCGAACTTTATCAGCAGCCTGCTAATCCAACGCCGAGTGAACCCAGTTGCCCACGTAGTGCGTGATCGCGATTACGCTCACGCCGATGACGACATGCTCCATGATAACTTTCCAAGCCGGGATCTGCTGAGCCTGCGCCAAAAAATAGCTCAGCCCCGCAAGCAGCGCGAGGCCCCAGGCCACACTGACCGCCATAGCCTGCTCCAAAGGCAACAGCAGCACCGGCACGACAAAGGTCAATGCGATCAGGAACTTGGCCACAAAGGTGGCAATGGTCGACTCCCAGATTTCCGACACGACCCCATTATTCTTGGACTCCTCCGCAATATGAATACCCAGCGCATCGGACAGGGCGTCGGCAACCGCAATGGTCACGATGCCACCGATCACGACGGTTCGTGAGTGGGTGCCTGAATGGAGTCCCACCATCAACCCCAATGTCGTAATCACGCCTGACGTGAGACCAAAACTCAGACCGGTTTTGAACGATGATTTCATTATCGATCTTCATTGCCATGCCAATTCAAGCGGGACTGGCGGGAAAAGCGCGACAGGTAAAGCAGGCTGAAGGCCGAAGTGTTCGGATCTCCGACCTCTGGCCTTCAGCCTCTACCCCTTCAGCCTTCGGATCGCGCTCGTCGCGCTCGCTAGTACTTATCCATAATGGCTTTAAGCTCAGCGCCGCTGATCACCTCTTGATCGAGCAACCTCTTCGCTCCTTCGAGGAGCGCGGCCTTGCGTTCCGCCAACAGCCGTTTCACACGCTCGTATTGCTCATCGATGATGCGGCGCACTTCGCAGTCGATTTCTCGGGAGGTCTCCTCCGAGTAGTCGCCTTTCTCCTGAGGTGCCTGGATCTGCATAAAGAGAGGTTGACGTTCACGATCGAGCGTGACGGTCCCCAGCTTCTCGCTCATCCCGTAGGACTTGATCATACTCTTGGCAATGTCTGTGGCCTTGACCAAGTCATTCTGCGCTCCCGTAGACGCCTCGCCAAAAAATAGCTCTTCCGCAATCCGCCCTCCAAGTAAGACGGCGATCTTGTTTTCCAGCTCCGTCTTAGTCATCAGGAAACGATCCTCCGTCGGGAGCTGAAGGGTATAGCCCAATGCGGCAATCCCGCGAGGGATGATCGAGATCTTCTGGATCGGGTCTGCGCCAGTATACGACAGTGCCACCAATGCGTGACCCACTTCGTGGTGCGCGACTCGTTCCTTCTCCATCTTGTTGAGGACCCGGTTCTTCTTCTCTAACCCGCCCACGACCCGCTCCACCGCTTCTTGCAATTCCGAGTGGCCGACCTGCTCTTTATTCCGACGCACGGCCAACAGCGTCGCCTCGTTGATGATATTGGCGAGATCGGCACCCGAGAAACCTGGGGTCATCGCGGCGATCACTTCGAGGTCCGCATCGGGGCCCAGGACCACCTGTTTCGCATGGACACGCAAGATGGCCAGGCGGCCGATCTTGTCCGCACGATCGACCAGCACTTGGCGATCGAACCGGCCGGCCCGCAACAGTGCGGGATCCAGGATTTCAGGCCGATTGGTCGCCGCCATCAAAATGACGCCGATGCGGGGATCGAATCCGTCCATTTCGACCAGCAACTGGTTCAAGGTCTGCTCACGCTCCTCATGCGCCATGGGTCCCGCCCCGCGGGCTTTTCCGATCGCATCCAGTTCATCGATGAAGATAATACAGGGCGCTTTGACCTTCGCCTGCTCAAACAGGTCCCGCACGCGGGCGGCCCCAACCCCGACAAACATTTCCACGAACTCGGACCCGCTGATACTGAAGAAGGTGACCCCGGCCTCGCCCGCCACGGCGCGGGCCAGAAGCGTCTTGCCGGTTCCAGGCGGGCCGACGAGTAAGATGCCTTTCGGAATCCTTCCTCCCAGTCGCGTGAACTTTTCCGGCGTCTTCAGAAACTCGATCACCTCGCGCAGTTCTTCTTTTGCTTCGTCCACGCCGGCCACATCTGCGAAAGTAACCTTCGTGTCCTTCTCGGCATAGATTTTCGCCTTCGACTGCCCCACCGTCATGAACCCTTTTTGGCCCTGACCGAAGCGCCGAATCAGAAAGAACCAGATGCCGCCAAAGATCAGCGCAGGAATGACCCACGAGATGATGTCCTTCAAGAACGTACTCTCAATCACACCGCTAAACGTGACGCTGCGCGCGTTAAGCTCCTTGACCAGATCGGGGTCTTCAACCCGAACGGTCGTAAATAACTTCTGCTCTTTGGATCCTTCTTCCAGCTTCAGCTTCCCGGTCACTCTTTGATTGGTGACCGTCACTTCCGCCACTTTGTCGGCCGCCAGGAGTGTCCTGAATTCGCTGTACGGAAGCTCTTCAAGCTTCTGCGTAGCCACGATGAAATCGTGCACAAGAACGACCGCGAAAATCGCGAGAAAGACATACAAGATCGAAAAGGAGATTTTTTTATTGATGGGCGCATCCATGACTTACAGTGTCTCAGGAATTGGGTGGCAATGATATCGCAAAATCTGCCCCATCTGTACCTTCACGCACCGGCTCAGAAGGCCGATACATACCGAGCCCAACGCTTTCGATCTTCTGCCCATAGAACTGTCCGAGGCCCGCTCACGAACCGTTCAATCGGACCACTGCCCCACGTCGGCCCTCGCAATTTGACCCCCGCCTGTACCTTCAACCGGTCCAGGTTGGCCGGCTCACGGTGCAGCAAGTATCCGCCGCCGGTATACAGACGCCCCCAACCGCCTGGAGCATCAAGGGACAGAATCGCTTCTCCTTCTTCGTAACTGTAGTTCACCCGGTTGAATCCTGGATTGTGGAGCACAAACTCATCGCCCAAGTGGGTGCTCTGATGGTAGAGGCGCATACGTGTCGAGAAGAGGCCGCTGAGGCCGGAGTGGCGGTCTCGTAACGACAATCGACAAAGAGGAGTCACCTTGCCGCCCTCTGCTTCACCCGCCAGGGCCACAGCCCCTCCGGTCACCCACAAGCACGATTCTCATCACCAGCATCCAACAGACCTTCACCTGAATGGCTCGAATCTTACAAAGATCCCCCTCTGTTATCTCCTCCTTCATTCAAGCTGCTTGCGCAAACCTCACAACAATTGTTGCCACATGTACTTGTTCCATGAAGGACCTTACACGCGTCGACCCTGAATGACACGAACCAGAATCACCACGACCGCGATGACCAAGAGGGCATGAATGAATCCGCCCATTGTGTAAGAACTGACAAGACCCAGAATCCAGAGGACAACCAAGACAACTGCGATGGTTTCGAGCATGGTACTTCTCCTATTACCAAACATTGCCCATTCGTAATGGTTCGGCCCGCTGCCGCCTAATTAATACATCTGCGGGGCTACTTGAGTAGCATTGCAAATTAGTTTCAGTCATCTAGCGCGGACAAGTCTGCTGTACTGTCGTGGACATATTCATCATTCCATGGCGAGGTCATAGGTCTATTTGAAGGAGCACCGTAGCATTTTCGCCAAACAGATAGTGGTCAATAGAGACCATCTTTCAATTGAGTCCATGAGCCATAATATACAGTGTGCAATTTACATGCGGGGACATAACTGAATTTAACCAGATCTCCGCCACGTCCCGCAAAATGGTTCCTTGTGTTCCTATCCTTCTCCCTAGAATCCTCCGCCTCATATTGTCGAACACGCCACGGTTGGCTATGCCCCATCAATAATGACGAATCAACCCGAACAACCAACGGTATCTTAGGTCAGTCGGCTGGCACAAATCGTACTGATGATCGGGACACTGGTCCTTGCAGCTCTACTTTTCAGCCCGTTTTCCTCTACCATCCTCTGGGCCGTTGTCCTGTCGTACGCGCTCTATCCGCTGTATAACTGAGTCCTCCACGCCACCGGAGGACGGGAGGCGCTGAGCGCTTTTCTCATGTGCACGGTCATGACCATCGGACTCCTGCTCCCACTTCTCTAAATAATGCTCCTCGTCGCGCAGGATCTCACTGGTAGGGTCTCCTCCCTGATGACCTATCTCCAGCATGGTGAAGGCCCCCTGGGGGGAAGCTGGCGGCAGTACCCAGTAATTGCGGGGTTCATGAAACAGTTCCAGAACCTTGAGCGGCTGACAGGGACCGATCTGCGATTGAGTCTGATGGAGAGTGTGGCCGACCTCGGGAAAGTCTTGATCCGGCAATCGACCAGCGTAGTTACAAATCTATTACAGGGGGCGATTGCGTTCGGAATCGTGCTCTTGTCCGCGTTTTACTTTTTTCGTGACGGGAAGCGCATTGTCGACGTCGTGGCTGGCCCTTTGGTCGTTGCAGTAGCCGTGACGCTTCTGGAGACATACCGAAACGAATAGTCCGCGCTAGTTCCAAGAAGGCCTAGACCTCCGCCACGCGCCGGAAAATAGCTCCTTGTATTTTATCTTCTTCCCGATTGAACGGAAATTTCTTCACATGCGTTATAAATGGTTACGCCGTTCAAACGAGAACGTGCCATGACCCGCGGGGAGTCCTGCTACAGCGATGATACAGAGGGCTGTGGCGGAAGGCGACAGCGCAGAAATTTAGGAGCGCGCAAGTATCACCGCTGCGACAAGCACTAAAAGAGCAAGCAGCAATGAGACTCGAGGCACCCAGGAAGAGGTGCGTACTATCGTCCGCTCCCATGACGACCTGTCGCCTTCCGGGACAGCACTGATCTTCCTCACCTGTGGCCCGAGCACAAGATCGTGCACAACTGTGAGGAGAAGGAGTGCTCCGACCAATCCTAGCTTCATCCAGAAAACATGTGGCCATTCGGCAGGATCGAGAAGAGAAAGACCTCTCTGTTGAAGAAGCACCGGGCCGGTGCTCAATAGGACGGCGATCGCGCCCCAGACCACAAAGCGGAATCGTCGCGCAGCAGAACGAAATAGCGCCATGAATTCAGGCGCGGCCTTACGGCTTCTGACCAAGGGAGCCAGGACCAGGGAAAGAAAAATCATTCCGCCGATCCAGCTGACCGCCGCAATCAAATGAACCCAGACCAGCAAGACCGTCATCGCGGCAGCGAATCCACTGATTAACCTTTCATGAGAACCTGCCAGGAAACTGCTTCGCCACTGCTGTCGCAAGCGTATCCGCAATAACATAGACGTGTTGTCTCATCATCGACCAGGTTTCCTCTAGCTGCGCATACTCCTTTTTCTTGTACTGGTTGATTTGGAGAACATGGTGGGCAGCATGGGCCGCGATCAGTCCCCGAACGGTACCTTTTGGAAGATGGTGGGGGTTGACTCCGTTGAAGAATGCTTCGATGTCGTCGGCATTGGACGCCATATGCGCAAGCGCCGCATCCTGCTGGAGGGTATTCTCCGCCATGGTGGCCTCGGAATATTCTTTGACTGATGCGTAATGAGCGGCCAGCAGGGTAAAGAGCTTCTCACACCTCGCTGCGCCGTAGAAGGGCGTAAATGTGTTCGCAATCTGTTTTGCATTGGCCAGAACTTGCTTGTCGGCGGCGCTCTGCTCTGCCAGATCATACTTCACGTTGTACAACACGGCGTGTTGTATCATAAAGATGTGCCCGAGCCAGAGATCGCGAAGAGTCTTCTGCATCTCCGCCACACGGAGCGGATTCGGTTCCATGGCGGCTTGCGATTCGTAGTCACCGCCCACCAGGCCAACGAACGCAAGCACCACCACTGCTAGAAATAAATGTATCCTGCTCATACCGTTCTCCTTCGATTCTTCTGGTTCTCGCTCATGGCTGACAGCTGAGGACTTCCTGGTTGCCTGAACCTTCGTGAAGAGATGGCGACGCTTTCCTCCTTGTGGGGGAGAACATTACTCAGAACCAGCCTACAATTACCCAGAGCTCCACCGCAATACTACACTTTCGCAACAGCCGTGCCTGAACTTGTACGCGATGTTCTTCTCAGCTATTTGATCGCGAGTACGGAGCTGAGCCCAGGGGAAGGAATACATGTGAGGGCAAGTCTTTGGCGCGTGTTACTACAAGCCTAGACCGGCCAGGGGCTCGCTAGAAACGACACGAATAGTCACGATGAGTTGTGCTGTCTTATTTCTTGAACGGACATCGATTGCGATGGGGCATTGCGGGCAGATCGCGAAGCTACGCTCATGATTCATGAACACTTCTGCGGCAATCGCCGATCCGCCACGACGACAGGCCTTCGACCGACTCGCTACTCAGCACCTCAACGGACTGTTGGGAACAGGCACCCTTCTTGTGGCACCTGTCCCCTGCCTTCGTTCGCCAATTTCGCCCCCTCTGCCTCACCCTCCCCCATAATTATGAGGGAGGGATGGGTAGGGACGACCAGCCGTCATGAGTCATACCGGCGCTAGTTACCCTTCATGGATACCGGTATGGACTGAGCTGGGCTCTGCTCCTCGGCTTGCTGTGTGGCCGGCACTTGCCCGCCCAACGGCAAGATCGCTCGGCTGCCGCGATCGAGTACCGTCAGCGTCCCCCAGTGACCGGCGTCAAGATACCCCGGTCTCTGGTTCAGCCACAGATAGTTACCAGGAATCCCGTTCGGACCTCCGGCCCCACCATGCAGCCAGGCATTGATTACCTCGGTGCCGCCGAACTCCATCGTGCTCACGAGATCCCCTCCGCTCATGTAGGGTTCGTGCTTCCATTCATGGCCCGACACGCTGAACAATTGCACCTGTTCGCTAAACGCGCCAAGAACGTGAATCACGACCGGATCGCCCACATGCGCCGCGATGCTCGGGGTCACCGGCTGATCGCCAGCCTTGACACAGACGAGTACCTCGCTGTACGCACAGCCCTTTTCGACCCGGTAATCGGTCGGCTCGGACCGGTAATTCACCGCTGTCACGCCTGCCACCTTTTGGATATAGGGCATGAAGCTGGTGCCGATGATGTTGTCTTCGTCCTGGAACAGGAGGGCGAAGGACCGATAGTTCTGTCGAGTCTCGTTACCAGGCTGGTTCCGATCCACGATCACGTCCGCTCGCCAGGAACTCTTCTGGGCCAGATCTTCGCCGGTCGCCGGATCGCGATACTGCGATCCCTTCGGCCCGATGATGATCGCCCCAAAGAGTCCGTTTCTCGGATTTTCAATCACGTTCCCCCAATCTTGGATCAGGGCGGCATTCTCCCCGAACTCAGGATGGGCGAAGAACGTGTAGGTTTTCCTCTGCCCAGGCGCCACGGTCTGGTCGCCCGGGTTATTCCCGGCGTTGATCCCCATCGATTCCTTAGGATCGAACGCCACATGATCGACGTGGAACCCGGCCCGGTCCTTGGCCATCTCGTTCTTGAGATTGACCTTGATGCAATCGCCCACGTTCACATGCAGGGTCAATGGACTCGGTTCAATGCTGCCCGAGGCGACCTTCACCTTCTCGCCTTCGAGCACGTACATCTTACCGGCCTCGTTGCCCAGCACCATCTTCCGCTCCATGTCCACTTCCATCACCCCGGGCGTTCCCTTGTTATAGCGAATCGCCTTGTCGATGGCTGCAACGTTGAATGTCTTCACCGGCGCGTTAGCCGGGCAGACGGACTTGGCCGACTGCGGGATCTCTTCTCGGCCAGGTAGCGGCTTCAGTGTCGCATCCGCTTTGTCCAGCACCCGGAAGAGGCCCCAGCTGCCTTCCACGAAGTGCGACGCACGGCCACTGTAGTAGGGGTAGTCGCCCGCCATCTGTTGCGGTCCTCCTGCGGCTGGGATTGCCGCATCGTACCGCTCTCCAATCACTACGTGCAGCGAACTTCTGGGGATGGAGTTCGCACTGTAGCGCTCCATCGGGAACCAGTGGCCGCTGATGTGCCAGGAGTGCACTTCGTTCGCCGATCCTTCGATCAATCGGACCACGATCGGATCGCCCAAGTACGCCCGCAACATCGGGGTCTCGGGGTCGCCATGGATCAGGCTACTGAACAACTGCGACGGATCAGGATTGTTCGCCAGCCGCACTGACAGGGGCTCGACACGCATGTTGTAGCCGCCGCCCGTCGTCGCCTCGCCTCCGTTCAAAAACTTCATCGGCGACATGTTGAGTTTGGCCGGATAGACCGCAGAGGGAGTGCCGTCCACCGAGATGGCCCCCACTCTCGCCTGAGGATTGTCGGCCGTAACGAGTTCCGAGGTCCGGGGATTAGAATCCATGACCTGGGTCACGATTTCACGGAAGGATCCCCGGATATGCGCGGACACCGGTTCGAGGGTGTGAATGTCGGCCACCGGGCCGCTGCGGACTTCCTTGCCGGTCATCGGGTCATGATAGGTGGACCGTGGCGGTTCGGCGATGAACGTGGAGTAGAAACCATGACCCCACCCGTCCAATCCAAACACATGGTCGTGCCAGAAGGTGGTGCCGAAATCGGCGTCCACATACCACCGTTCGCGAATCCATTCAACCGACACGATCTCGCCCTTCTTATGGCTATACATCAGTGGCCGCTCGAACGTGATCGTATTGCCTTCGATCTTGCTGATGCGGGCCGACTCGAATGCGCCCACTTCGTCCATACCCACGCCCAACTCGGTCTTGACGTGATAGCGTGAGGCATCTTTCACCTTGATGCTGGCCGTCCCCTTCGCGGCATCGGCCTCCATCGTTGTATTCATCGGCACTGGCATACCCTTGCCAGGATGCTCGTCCTTCAGGATTGTGAAAGGCCTCAACGACATCTCATACGAGAAGCCGATGATCGGGCCGTCCGACGCCTGCGTGTCGAACTGGAACATGTGCGGATGCAGGTTCGTCTTGCTGGAGAACCCTTGCCGTACGTCATCTTTCAACTCGCTCTTGTACACGACATCGATGCAATCCTGCACGTTGCCGCGGATCACCAGCGGCATCTGTTTAGCAGGATTCTTCCGGACTTCCTGCTCTTCTTCATGCAGCACGTAGAGCAATCCACCCGGATCCACAATCGCCGGCGTCTTGGCAGTCGCCTTCTTGAGCGTGATCGGCAATGCGATCGCGTGGATATTGAAGTACTTCATCGGCGCCCCTTCCGGGCAGAGGCTCCAGGGCCCTTGCTCGCCCGGTTTCGGCGGCTCAGTGGAGTTGCTGCCGTCATCGCGGCGATGGATCGGCTCCAGCCACGGCGCCCCGCTGTGACTCGGAGAGAACGGCACCCGACGACCCAAGTGCGGCCGCAGCCAGGGCCAGGCGATCTTGCCGGTTTGCGGATCGAAGAGAATCTCCTGCCGCTTGCCCGGCGTCGCCGATTTGTAGTTCACCCACTCATACGTCGTCTCAGGCTCGCTCAGGGCCTTCTGCCCGTCCCAGGCCCAGTCGTTGACGGTCGAGTCGTAGGCTAGGGTCTGCTCTTTCTCCGTATTCTTCTTGCCCGGCTTGCCTTGCGGCGTGAGCATCATCTCCACCCAATCCTTGATGGAGACCTTGACCGGGTTAGATTTCCAATCAGTCTTATCCTTGGTGATCTCGTACTTCTTGCCGCCGTACCAATCCACCGTGGTCCCGACGAGCTTGTCTGATTGAGTGCCAGTCTTGATCTTGCCGACACGATCCGGCAGCTCGACCAGCGGCTTCATCACGTCAGTCTGGAAGCCCGGCGCTTGCAGCGTGTTGTACACACGCCAGAAGCCCCACATGCCCGTCACATAATGTTGCGGGATGTGGCAATGGAACACGAACTCACCGGCCAGGGCTTGCAGGCCTCCTGACCCACCCTCAATCACCTGATCATAGACCTCTGTCGGCCCGATCGACTGCACGTCCAAACGGTCTGAAGGGTCGCTGATCGCAGGGAATTTCACCGGCCCGTTCTTCGACAAGGCAAAATCCAGATTGCTGTTCCCCGGCTGACGCGCCCAACGAATGGAACCGCCATGGAGGTGATGCGAATGCACGATTTCCGAGCCGCCCGCCATCCGGAACTTGGCTGGATCGCCGAGATAGGATCGAGGAACGGTCGTAGCTGGATCGCCAAATGTATAGGACCCATAGGCCATGGACTCGTCACCGTAAAAGCCCATGTGGGCCTGAAGTTCAATGCGAGTGCCGTGCGGTTCGCTCCGGTAATTAAGCAACCGCGCGCCCGGCCGATAGGAATCGGTATGAGGATCGCGCTGGGGCAGCATTTCGCCCTTCTTATTCAAGAGGCGAAACGCTTCGTCGCCGGCCTCATGATAGAAAATCGCGAATTCCCGGAAGTCCGCGCCCTTCGGATCTTCGATCATGGCCTCCCAGCCGCTCGCCATCGGCTTGCCGTCGAAGGGGCTGAGATAGCGTGAGCCACGCGGCTCCACGACGAGCATACCGATCAAACCCTGGTTGAACTGCTCGCGCGACGAATGCGACCGGAAAAATCGTGCCCCCTCCTGAGTATCCGGCTTGATATACCATTCAAAACTCTGCTGTCCGCCCGGTGCAACCGTGCCTTCTGGATTCGAGGGCGTCGCCGGCTTGCCGGTAGCCGCTACCACCATGGATGAACCGTTGATCACCAGACTCGTCGGCTCCTCTGTGATCTCGTTGTGGAGGGTGAGTTTGAGACAATCGCCCTGGTTGGCCCGGATGACGAGGGGCTGGATGGCATCGCCCTGCAACCCGTTCGACACGGCGCCGGGATCGTTCTCCTTTTCCCGCGCCGCCCTGTTCGTGGCTTCTTCGCCGCGGACCTTCTCGACGTTCTCCTTCAACACATACATATAACCGGGGAAATAATCGAGAAAGCGGCTCAGCGTAATTTCGACGTTGATCGCCGAAATATGATAGTCCTTCATCGGCGCATTCGCCGGGCAGCGTTGCCCGCTACTGACGGAGACTTTGGTCGGATCCTCCGCTACCAGCAGAACGCCCTGCTGCAGCATGTGACTGTTCGCGCCGGTGCTATACCCGCCTTTCATCCCGATGGCTTCCTGTTGGCGCTTCACCTCCTCCATCATGCGGTCGTGAAGCATCGCTCCACCTTCGCGATAAATCACCTTCTCCGCCGATGCCTCCCCCATGTCGCCTTTGTGGGTATGCTGGTCTGCCGCCAGCCCCATCGGAGTTGTCAGCAGGCTGCTCACAAACAGCGCTGCCGGCAGACCTGCTGCCATGCGATAGGCGCGGCAGCTGCGCAAAATCGATACCTTTCCCATACCTCGGCCTCCTTCTTCCACCGCCATCCTTCTTCCGGATGGACGGGCTGAGATTGATCCTGCCTCTCTATGACTTAGTCGGCCTCCAGCGCTTCCGGCGAATAGTCCTCGTTCCAAGAATACTTAAGCGCTGGTGAAGGGTTTCTCCTTGCGGAGAAGAGGGTCATTCGGAGGCCGGTCCCAATCACCCTGCCTTCACCAGCAATCATTTTCCAGCGCAATCCCTGTGCCATAATGGCCCATAGTTCTCAGAAATACAGAAAGGCCTTGATGAACGCGACAATTGTGAGTCACGCACGTCAACAGCGGCCTATCAATAGTGGGGCAGAAATCCAGATGGTTAGACAGCTCCGAAAGAGGTATTTGGTCAAAACTCACAATTTCAAAGTGTTACGCTGTCTAAACTCTTGGACTGGAGAAGCCACGAGTTGGGGCAGAGAGGGGCAAATCAACAACTATTGGATGTGATAACTACGCAGCTTGTTGTAGAGACTGGCCCGACTGACCTTGAGCAGCTTTGCCGCTCGTAATCGGTTTCCACCAGTCTTCTTGAGGGCATCGACGATGCGGGCGCGCTCGGTTTGAGCGACCGCACCACGTGCCGCCGATCGCAAGTCCTCATCAAGGGCCACGGAGCCTGGAGCCACAAGATCGTTGCACGCGAGTGTCGGGCCGGTGGTCGTGACAACAGCCCGTTCGATGTAGTGCTGCAACTCCCTGACGTTGCCTGGCCATACAGTCTGGCTCAACGCCTGCATCGCCTCTTCCGATACATGCCGAATCGGCTGATGATGCCGTCGGCACGACTTGGCGGCAAAATGATCTGCCAGCAGAGGAATATCCTCTTTCCGCTCCCGGAGCGGCGGCAGGTACAGAGGCAAGACGGCTAACCGATAGTAGAGATCCTGGCGAAACCTCTTGGCCTTGACCAGCTCGGATAGATCCTTGTTCGTTGCGGAGATGACCCGCGCATCGATCTTGATCGGTTGGTTCCCTCCGACCGGCCTAATCTCGCCCTCTTGGAGGACCCGAAGCAACTTGGCTTGAAATATCGGTGTCGTGTCGGCAATCTCGTCCAGGAAGATTGTCCCGCCATCCGCCTCCTCGAAGAGTCCTCGCTTGGTAGCGTGAGCCCCGGTGAAAGCCCCCTTCACATGGCCAAACAACTCACTCTCCAACAGCATTTCCGGCAGCGACCCGCAATCGACCACGACAAATGGTTTATCCCGCCGATAACTGGTCTGGTGAATCGTCTTGGCCACCAGTTCCTTGCCGGTGCCGCTCTCCCCTTGAATCAACACGGTGGCAGAACTGTCCGCCACAAGCCGAATCATGTCGAGGACTTCCCGCATCGGTGCACTCGAACCGATCAGTTCTCCCAACTTCGATTCGTGTTTCGCCCCCGCGCGCCCACCGCTCGTCTGCCCCGAAGGCTTCAGCGGCGCCTTGAACAACACCAGTAGAGATTCAACCTCACCGCTGCTCGAGACAAGCGGAAAGGCCTGGCGCATTCCGCAGGCCGTGCCATCCCCTCCGGAAGAACAGGCCACTGATTGGACATCGGGCGAATCGTATATCTTCGTCGCGGGACAGGTGCCACAGGGATCGCTCCGGTGCGCAAAGGCTTCATAGCACTTCGCCTGATGGCTAGACCGCCGATGTGCATCCTCGGACCATGCGGATTCATTTGCATAGATAATATTGAAGTCTCGATCCAGGACCGCCACTCGATCGGAGGACCCACCGGCTAACTGCTTGATAGCCTCCAGTCGAGCAGCAAGGATGGAATCTGTGAAGGGGTGGGCTACAGAAAACTCTTTTTGAGATCCGGCCATCTCATACCTCCCGCAGCTAAGAAGTCAAAACCGACAAGGTCTCAGTCGATTTCACCATCCCGTGCCGAGCCTAAGAGACGCCGCACGGCTTCTTTTAGCTCGTTAAGCCGAACCGGCTTATCGAAGTAGGCTTCGACGCCCAGGGCCAAGGCATCGGCTTTCGTCTGGTGATCTCCAAATGAGGTGATCAGCACCAGCGGCACGCCCGGAGCGAACGTCCTGAGTCTGGCGATATAATCCAAGCCACCTGCCGGCATCCGGAGGTCTGTGAGGATCAATGAAGGGAGCGCCTCCAACACCGACTGCAGGGCCTCATCCCCATCGGCCGCTTCCCGGATGGACACTCCCAGATCAAAGAGTTCATCGCAGAGAAGGCTCCGCATCTCCCGATCGTCTTCAGCGATAAGCACTACAGCTGGCTTCCTATCCTGTGTCATCCTTGACCCCTTCTGCGCTTGGTTCCCTTCACGTTCTGATGGAGCAGAATGCACAACCCGTGCGAGCCGGGTCTCTCACGCGCGGGAAATGATAGGTCACAGAACTGAGCCAACTTGCTTAATATTTCAATGGAATGAGCAGGGCTGAGGAAGAGAATGCACGAAGGCCTGGCGAGAATTGCAACAGAAGCCACTTCACTCCTGTTGCAGATTGCGACAGGGGGAAATTAGCCTGGCGAACGAACTTCTCAGAAAGAGGCCATTGCGGTTGGTTAGGGAGTAGTCACACTCTCGGCTCTGTCAAGGGGAAGCCGGACCCAAAATGTGGTGCCCTTGCCGACGACACTCTCCACAGTGATGGTCCCGCCATGTTCCTCTATGATGCCTTTCGCGACCGTGAGGCCTAGACCGGTTCCCTTCCCAAAATCTTTTGTCGTGAAAAACGGCTCGAAGACCTTCGAGCGAGTCTCTTCCGGCATCCCATGGCCGGTATCGGACACGCCCAGGCGCACATAGCCCTTCTCCCGATCGAGGCTCAGCCTGAGGATCCCGCCATCCGGCATAGCATGGAGACTATTGACCGCCAGATTGATCAATACCTGAATGAGCTGGTCCCGGTCGGCTTGGACAGAAGGAATATCGGCTTCAATCGCCTTTTCCACAGTGATGCAACTGTGGGTGATCCGCTCCTGGAACATCTCCAGGGTATCGTCCACGATCACAACGAGATCGACGGCTCGCCGCTCCGGTGTTTTCCGCCTGGCAAAGGCAAGGAGTTGGTTCATCACCTTGGTGATCCGCTCGATCTGCGTGACGATCGTGGCAAGGCCCTTCTTCATCCCTTCATCAGTTGTGCGGCGAAGTAGATATTCCGCGCGCCCGAGGATCACGTTCATCGGAGTACCGATCTCGTGCGCCATACCGGAGGCGAGTGTGCCGAGTTCCGCAATCCGCTCCGTCTTACGAAGCTGTTCCTGGATGGATTTTAAATCGGTGATGTCGATGCCGGATGACACGACATAGTCGACCTTGCCGCTGGAGTCCGCGATGACCGTATTCGACCAGGAAATTCGTCTCAGGACCCCGTCCTTTCCCATCCAGTTATTTTCATAGTCGTTGCGCGGCACGCCGCTCCGCAGCTGTTCGAACAACGCTTTCACACCGGCGACCTCATCGGGAATGATGAACAGGTCCCACACATGTCGGCCCATTACTTCTTCAGAGGAGTAGCCGGTCGTCTCTTCACAAGCTCGATTGAATCGCAGAATCCGTCCCTCCCGATCCAGCACGACGACAAGCGCCCCGGCGGTCTCCAGCACGGCGTCGATGAAGTCCCGCTCTTTCTGGAGCGCCTGTTCTGCCAGTTTTCGCCCACTGATATCCACGACCGATGCCAAGACTCTCATCCCGTCCGACGTCCGGATCGGATTGAGGCCGATCTCCAGCGGAAACTCCTGTCCATCTTTTCTCACACCATAGAGATCCCGTCCTTTTCCCATGGCGCGAAGCTCTGAATGGGCGAAAAATTCGTCCCGGTCGCCGGCGTGCTGCGACCGCATACGTTGCGGCACAAGCATTTCAACAGACTGCCCGATCAATTCCGCCCGTTCATAGCCGAACAGCTGCTCAATCTGCCGATTCACCAGAAGGAGAGTACCGCTCTTATCGACCATCAGCATCCCGTTCGGAGAGGATTCGACCACAAGGCGAAATTGCTCCTCAGCCCGCTTGCGCTCGGCGAGATTGCGTACAATCGCCGCAAGACCGGTCGGCCTCCCGTCATCCCCCTTCACCGCAAACAGGGTGATGGACACGGGAACCTGGGAGCCATTCTTCCGGAGGTAGTCGATTTCATATTCGACCGGCTCGCCGGTCTGGAGGACTTGAGCCACGACGCGATTCCGTTGCTCTTTGTGCTGTTCGGGAATCAATTCCTGCGCATTCATCCTGAGCAGCTCTTCTTTTGAGAAACCGGTCAGTTCGGAGAACGCTCGATTGACGAGGAGGATGGCCTCATCGGGTGCGGCATATCCGATCGCGTCCACTGAGGCTTCGAAAATATCTTCAAATTGTTTCTGCACGGATGAACCCCTCATACACAGGTTTGTCGTGGCTCGCCCTCAGCCCGCATTATGCATGAGCGTTTCTGCTGCGACCGCGGGTCCCTGGCTCTCGCGAGACAGGCAAGACTGGTGGGAAAGGCGTGCCAGATGAATCAGGCTGAAGGCTGAAGTGTTCCGATCTCCGAACTCTGGCCTTCAACCTGCACCCCTTCAGTCTTCGGGTCGTGTTTGTCGCGCCCAGTCAGCCATTTCACCACGAACCGCCAAGAATCATGCGGGTACAGACGATCAGAAAGAGGCGGTCATTCCTCTGGGTGAGGGATGCCTTCGATTTCGGCAAGCTTACGATATAGCGTTTTACGGTCGATGCCAAGCGCGTGGGCTGCCTGATATTTATTGCCGCCAGTCTTCTCGAGAATCTTGAGGATATATTCCTTCTCCACTTCGTCCAGCCGCAGGGTCCGTTCAGCTGCATCGTCGAGCACGCGCCGATCGCCACGGGCCCCCTGAATCGTTGACGGAAGATCGTCAGGAACAATCTTTTCGCTTCGGCTGAGTGTAACGGCCCGCTCGATCACATTTTCCAATTCCCGTACGTTGCCGGGCCAGGCGTAATCCACCAGCATCGCCAGCGCAGATTCGCTCACCCCCTGTATCTGTTTCCCGCGAGACGCCGCGCACTTCTTCATGAACGTATCTACGAGCAACGGAATATCTTCGCGGCGCTCACGCAAGGGAGGCAGACGCAGTTCGATCACATTGAGCCGGTAGTACAAGTCCTCCCGGAAGCGCTTCGCTTTAACCTCTTCCGTTAGGTTGAGATTCGTCGCCGCAATGATGCGCACATCGACGGAAGTCGGTCTGTTGGCCCCCACGCGGCGAATTTCTTTTTCCTGAATCGCGCGCAAAATCTTGGCCTGCAGCATCAGCGGCAGTTCGCTGATCTCGTCGAGGAACAGCGTGCCTTTCTGCGCCTCTTCAAAGAGGCCCCGCTTGTCCGCTTTCGCATCGGTGAAGGCGCCTCGCATATGGCCGAACAGCTCGCTTTCAAGCAGCTGCTCCGGAATGGCGGCACAGTTGACGGGAATAAACGGAGCATCCCGGCGATCGCTATTGTAATGGATCGCCTTGGCCACCAACTCCTTACCGGTTCCGCTCTCGCCGGTGATCAACAGATTCGTCGGACTGTCGGCCACACGCCGAATCAGATCGAAGACCTCCTGCATCGGTTTGCTCTTCCCGATGATTTGATGAAAACTATACTCCTTGTGGACCTCGCGCCTGAGCCTGTTCACCTCACGTCGTAATGATGCTTCGCGGATCACACGCTCGACGACACGAACCAACTCATCGTTTTTCACCGGCTTGGTCAAGTAGTCACTGGCGCCCCGCTTCATGGCCTCGACTGCGGTGTCCACCGACCCAAAGCCTGTCATGAGAATGACCCCGATGTCCGGATAGAGACGCCTGACCTCCGCCAACAACTCCGTCCCCGGCATCCCTTTCATCCGCAAATCCGTCAACACGACGGCATAGTCTTGCTCAGCCAAGAGCTGCAAGGCCTCTTGTCCGCTCCCTGCCGTGGTGACCTGATGTCCGCGATCCTTAAACACATCGTGAGCAAGCTCCCGCATTTCCACATCGTCATCGACGACGAGAATCGCGCCCCAGTCTTCAGTCATGCTGCACTCCTTCTCTAGCTGATTTATTTAGTTTGTTTGGTTTGTCTCGTTTGTTTGGTTGAATCAGATTAACCAAATGAACCAGAATGAGAGGCTAGCCCTTTGCCTTAGATTGGGTCAAGGCTGCTCTGTCGCGAAAAGCTGCAGATAGCCTTCCCATTTGGGGAGGAACGCCACACTATTCCCCTATTATAGATGGTTCATCTGACTAATGGGCATGGTTGTGCAAAGGTGGGACCGTGTTCCTGCAGACGATTGTGACTTATCTCAAAGTGGCGCCACCTTCAATAACATGAATCATCCCCTGCTCTTCCGTCAGATCAGACTCTCAGACGATCACGTCGCGCCGATAGACCGTTTTCGTTTTATGTCCCGTCAACTTCATGCGCTATTTCCCCACACGGCTCTTGAGCCGCCGCTCCCGCCCTCCTACAATTGGCCTCGTTGCGAGACCTCCAGGCTTGGCCCGCCATTACATGAAATAGTTGGTTGAAGAGCCTGGGAGGATTTTCTAATCAATGAATGGCCGAAAAATTCTTGTGAGCGTATGGCTAGGCTTTCTCCTGCTGGCGTCCGGCTGCGTGAGCAGTGGCAACCCTTCCATTGTGGATCAAGACCGCATCGCGCAAATCAAATTCAACATTTCCGCTAAAGTACACGTGCGGCGCGCACTGGGAAAACCGAGTGACATTCCCCGTCACTCTGGTAGCTATTCACCGTTGCCTGTCTTGCCTCCTTCACTCTCTCTGACCAATATAGAGGTATGGCACTACACCTATAGCAATGTGGACGTAAACGCAGCCAACTTCATTGTAGGTCTGTTTACTGGCGGGGCTCCTTCCAACATCAACACATTCACAGTGGTCTATGACGATCAGGGCATTGTCCCCCACATTTTGTAGACACAACCTGAGAGTCGCTCAGGACTAGGATCGAGGCAGGAGGATAGACTGATGGGCTGCCGAACGCCCTGCGGCGGTCTTACTCTGAGGAGTCCTGCGTTTTGCTGTCGTCGTCTGCGATGTGTTTGAACACTATGAACCCTACTGGGATTATTCCTGTTGCTGCACCGAGCATCGCAAGCCACACACCCCAAGGCTTGTTAGGCACGACCTCTTCTGCGAGAAAGTAGGCGGTGACGAGAGACGCGCAGATGAACAAATATTTTGCGAACCAAAGCGGCGCCCCGATCAGGTCACATAACTTGTGCGCGCCGAAGACGATTCCGATTGCCAGGGCCAGCGCGAGAATGCCGCCCATGAAGAGCCTCATGCTCAATAGAACTTCAACTGTGTCTCAGAAAGCTAGCCGCGTAGCATCTCGGAAAGTCCCCTGCGCCGTCAAGGATACATTCCCCTTATTGCCGGTATTGACCAGTACATAGGCACGTCAGCCTTCGCTGACAACCTCTGGTTCACGATGATACGATATCTACAGGCTTCAGCTGAACAGAGGTTCAGGAAACCGCCTTCAGTATCCTCCTCCAGCCTTCCCAGTCTCAATCTCGACACCAAGCTCTCGCTGAGAAACTACAGTAGCTGTCATGGGGCGCTTGGTTGTCAGACATCCCGCTGACATCTGGTCCGTGCAGTTGCGATGCTCTCCATAAACGCCTGACTATGTGGGCGGCCCTTCCGCCAAATGCGGGCAGCATCTTTGACCAGGACCCGGCCATGCTCTGGAAGGACAGCCTCAGACGCCTCCAAACGCCTAGCAGTCTGCGGGAAAACTCGGTTTATACACAAAACTCTGCTGAAATCTCGCTGAATGTCTCTGATGCCGCAATAGCTCAGGATGCTCAAAAAGGCCGTCCAGCAAGGCCGCAGCAAGCGAAGAGGCGAGGCGTACGCTTCGGTACGTTGAGCCTCTGAGCGATGCGAGAACGCCGCTGGCGGACTTTTTCAGCATCCTGCTAGAGTAATCTCCAACCAGTGAGAGAGAGGTTCCACACAGTACTGTGCCCCTCAACAACCTCACGCCCAAGCAGGCGGTAATGTTTCCCCTACACCGAGACCGGCTCAAGGCACTGTGGCACATCATGGCGTGGGTTATTGACCAGTGTACTCACAGGGTAGGCCATGAGTTCCTCACTCAGATACGGACGGAGGAGAGCTTTGAGCGGTTCTATGTGCTGAAATGTGGGGTCGAGCCACTGGTCATAGAATGCGGGGGCGAGAATGACCGGCATGCGATTGTGAATTTTGGCCATGAGGCTATTTGGCTCTGTGGTGATGATCGTACAGGTTTCGAGCGGTTCCCCATCAGCAGGTTTCCACTGTTCCCACAATCCCGCGAAGGCGAAGGGGCGTTGGCTCTGCAATCCAATCCACATGGGCTGCTTGGTTCGCCCTTGAACCTGCCATTCATAGAACCCAGTGGCGATGACGAGGCAGCGGCGTTTTTTGAAAGCAGACCGAAAGGATGGTTTTGCTGCCACGGTCTCTGCTTTGGCATTGATACACTGATTCCCAATCTTGGGGTCTTTGGCCCATGACGGGATCAGTCCCCATCGAAGCATCACGAGCGTCCGTGTGGTGCTGTCGGGCTCAATCCGGATGACCGCGATGGGCTGAGACGGAGCGATGTTGTAGCGAGGTTGAAAGAGCGACGGGGCAATGACCCGAAATTGTTCGGCAATGATGGCAGAGGTGGCAGTTTGAGTAAATCGTCCACACATCTTGTAATACAGCGAAGGCTAGGCTGACTGGGGAGAGGTGTCAAGGCTACCATGGAGACGTGATGCCTTCATTGCCTTGCTAGGAATGTCTGTGCGTCCGAGTCGCTCGTTGAACGAGGGTTGAATAGGGCACGGTGGATGCTGGACGTAAGTCAAGGCTTGATCCCACCAGAAGTCGGCCCAGAAGGAGTGTAATACCGGTAAAGACACTGCTATCGACCCAGCCAGCAAAGGACTGTGCTCCGAGCAAGACACCGGTCGAACTGAGAAGCCAGATGCCCACTCCAATCGCCAGAAGATACGAGAGCCGTGTCGTGTCAGCCGCCCTGAGCGCAAGAGCCACTCCCACCGAGCCCATGAGCAGTGCAAGCAGAGGATAGGCCACGTGATGGGTTTGTGGCGTGATCCCGGCGAAGGCCAACACCAGCCCCGACACAAAGGTAATTCCATAGGCAATGGCCACCGCACGTACAATTGGCCGCCATGAGATGGGCGAATTCCTGTCCGTCATACGGCTCAGGATACGTGTATCACTGAGGGATCCGCTATCCTACAGAGTGGGGGGAGGAGAGGCTTTGGCAGACGGCTGGTACGGCCATCGAACGACGCACACCGAACCGTTCGCATGCGAAAGGGTGTTGAACGATTCCTGCTGGGCAGCCTGTCTCATGCGATCGTGCATCGGGCTATCCGCTCCGTCCTCGTTATCCAATAACGAAGATGACTGTTATTTGGTTTACTTGGTTTGTCTTGTTTATTTTGTTGGACGAAACGAACCAGATGAACCAAACCAACCAGTCGTATCTCCCCGTCAGTGCTGTCCGCAACAGAGCTTGTACCGCTCTTCCGGGATGTTCCTCATGTTCTGAAAGACGGTTTCCCGCTCCCCTGGACTGGTGACCCGATCGATGCCTGGATAGAGCACCCTCTCTTCTTTCATATTGTGGGAACCGAGTAGATTCAACAAGGCCTGTTCTTCTTGATCGCTCTCAGGATTCTGTTCTGCCACTTTCCGTTGAATCGATTCGAGCTGCTGTTCAATTTGACGATGCTCAGCCCGCATCACAGAAGTCGCCCCGCCTTCGGATATGCCGGTTTCCTTTTCCCACAGAGGAAACAGCAGATCCTCCTCCCACACGATATGACGTTGCAAGCCGATCTTGAATGCTTTGAAGGCTTCCTTGGCCTTGGGAAAGTCCGTCTGCTTCAACTGTTGAAAAGTCTTGAACAATTCGTCCAATCGGTCATGGTCCTGCTCATAATATGCGCTGATGGTGTTCTGCTCGCTCATGATTTCTCCATATGAAAATGGAATAGGTGTGTCGCCTAACTGTGCTGTTTCGTTCGAGATTACTGAGAGACTTGCACTTCTAAGCGTGATCCCTGCACGAGAGCGACCACGTCATGCCGATCAATGATGGTGATGTTGAAGGTCATGATCATGGCCTTCAGGCAATTTCTTTCCCGCCTTGATAGTCTTTGGCTTCAGCGGGGTAAATCGGGCGCCATACGCATCCTGTTCCGGCAATTTGACGAATACCACAATCACTGTCTCCGGTGTGATGTGAAATTCACCGTTCCCCGTAAACATATTCTGTTGTGCTGGCCCCAGCTTGACCGTTATTTTGCCTCCATCCTTACCCTGTTGGATAGTGGCCTTCCCCTCTCCCCCATCGGTATGAATTTCTTGCCATGCATGATCGGTCATATGCAGTACCAGCGCTCCGTCCTTGGCAACAAGCTCCAGATGATAGGGGCCTGCCGCGCGGACTTGCCCCCCATGTGGTGCCTGCATCGCATCCAGCGATTCATCGGTATGCGCCCAAACAGGCTGTAATAACATCAAGGGAGCAGCAAGTACGGCAGCAACAATCGATACATTCATTTTTCCTCCTCAAGCTACGAAGTGGAACGGCCGAGAAATTATCAAAGACATCTTACCCCACATTATTCACGGATATCGCCGTAAAATCGCTTGGAAGCCAGACGAGGGCACGAACCCTCGTGAATATGCGGGTTTGATTCTCTTCGATTAAAAGGCGAAGGCCATGCCAGGAAGATACAATCGTGAATCTCTCATTAGTGCGATTTCGCGATGATTTATGGACAGGCATGAAGAAGGGAAATATGCCTCTGGGGCATTCCAGGTCTTAGGCGAAACGCGGGCTGTCGCATAAGGCAACAGCCCGTCAGGCGGATGAGGCAGATATATTACTTACCTTCTTTCACGAAGGACCGCACGTATCCCAGTACCTGCCAGGCTTCTCCTTCCGTCAGCACAAGTGGAACAAAGGACGCCATTGCCGTACCCTTGCTGCCGTTCTTTAAAGCCAAGACATGCCACAGAGCTGACCTGTGATTGTTGCGGGAGGTCACAGATAACTAGCGTGGGATAAGGAGAGAATGTCACGGCAGGACAGCCGCAAAAGACCGTCGAGATGCGAGAGGGTTGCGATCCGAAGTTCTAAGACTATCGGGGTCTCAAACTTCGGACCGCACCTTCCTCACCTATCTAACCAAGCGAACGTTCACTCTTTCACAATCACGCCGCACGCGATGCGAGGCCCACCCGGCGCATCCTTGGTCACCGGGTCCGGCAAATACTTATCGTCGAACTCATGGATGATGAACGCGCTCCCATCTTTATCGAACAAGGTGTTGAGCCCTTCAGACAGAGTCACCCGGCTCGTGATTGTATAGAGCGACCCGTTCCGATCGTCGTTCACAGAAAGGTTCTGGAGGTCGCCGAGATGGTAAGGATGGTTTCCTAACCCAGAGGTCACGTTCGCCTCCGGGTTGATTGCCGCATCCACATTCCCATCATAGTGCCCCTTGGCCGCTGCGAAGGGTTCGCAGTTGCCGACTTCGTGAATATGAATCGCGTGGCGTCCCGGCTTCAACTTGCTTTCCGCCGTGCCGGTGAGCTTCAACTTAATCGTGACGCGCCCTTCATACTTCTCATAGAGATGCGCCTCTCCCGTAATGCCGGGGCCGGCGATGACTGCCTTCGCGTGCAAGGGGTTATCGAGCTTGCCCTTATAATAGGACGAGCAGCCGGCAAGCGGCACGAGCGCCGACACCACAATCGCAGTTCCCACAAGTATCCGATTCATGCAGCCTCCTTGGTTATCCGATTCTCCGAGCAGACGGCGTGCGAGGATCCCCCCCGCATCTGCGCCTCATCTGCCGAACGGACATCCTAGCATAACGCTGAAAAAATCCGCCAGCGGTTCTTGCTCATTTGGTCTGTTCAGTCTGGACAAGCAAAGAAGTTCTGAGTTTTGAGTTCTGCATTCTAAGTTAGATGCGAGTCGGGAACGGCCTAGCGTCCGAGGCGGTCTGAAGACTGAAGTGCTCTGACCTTCGAACTCAGAACCCAGAACTCAGAACTTTGCTCCCGCCTGTCGTGCACATTCCAACAATTCGTAGGGAGAACCCTGAACCTTGTGCTGATGATGGTCTCGCATTCATACTAGGCACGTTAACATTCATGGTATTCAATCGTCATGAAGAACAGCCGCCACATTGCTGGATGCATAGGACGAGTCTTGAAATATCTTCACGGCTTCGGCTATGTCCTCATCGCGACAGTCATGGGTACATCGGTTCTTCCCACAGCAGCAGCGGCGACGTTTGACGTACAGAGCCCTCTTGAGAACATTGCCGCGCTCGCCAGCAACACACTCATGCTAACTGTGGCCGAGGGCCCCTTTATCATGGGCACTACCCGTGCAAACCACGAACCCTTCAGCCTCGATCTCCAGTATGACGACACCGAGCAGCCCCAGCGGCGCGTCTGGCTCAATCAGTATGAAATCGATCGGGATGAAGTGAGCCTGGGTGAGTATTTGCTATGGCTGCAGCAGCAACAACGCCACCTCCCCGAGGAAATTCGGAAACTGATCGATCATGTCACGACTATCCATGCCATGCAGCCCGAGACATTGACACGTTGGCCGGCGCTCTACGTCACTTGGTCTGAGGCCTCGGATTTTTGTCATACACGCGATAAGCGGCTGCCGACGGAAGCCGAGTGGGAAAAAGCCGCGCGGGGGGACAGGGGGAATCTCTTTCCTTGGGGGCAGAGCCCTCCCACGCCGGCACTGGCGATGTTCGGGCAGTATCACGCCCACGAGATCCCTATCGTGGCATCTGTCGATAGTGGCAAGGAGGGCCGCAGCCCCTATGGCCTGCATCATATGGCTGGAAATGCAGCCGAGTGGGTCGAAGACTGGTTTGGGATCGACTACTATGCGACTATGCCGGACCGCAACCCCCAAGGACCAGCCAACGGCCGATACAAGGTAGTACGTGGAGGATCGTGGAAAAGTACGCCGGCTTTGTTACGAACGGCCACCAGAAGCGGGGCATCGCCAAATCAGCGCGCCGCAACCATCGGGTTTCGCTGCGCGCGATCCTCGCGATAGTAACTACCCAGGTAGATAGGCTGAAGGCCGGAGTTCGAAATTCCAAACACTTCAGCCTGAACCCCTGAATCGTTACGAAATTACATGAGGACTCGAATGATCCAGATTTGCCTACTGATCGCGATTGCAATGAGCCTTAACCTGACGGCCCAGGCCGCTCTTGCCGCTCCGCCGGGGAATGAAGAACGGGCATGGAGCCTCTATACGAACGCCCGCTTCGGCTTCTCCGTCCGTTATCCAGAAAACTGGCGTCTTGGAAATCCGCTATCGGATGGGGTCGGTGTGACACTCCACCCTCCTATCGACAACAGCCTTGTCGCGTTATCCGGCCACATGAATGTCTTGGAAGGGAAGAGCCAGGATGGACGGCAGACTCTCGATGAATTTGCCACAGCCCATCGCCGCATTATCACAGAACTCTACGGCAAGAAAACAATCACGGTGAAGTGGCGACAGGATCAGGAGATGTCGCTGGCCGGATATCCCGCAAAACAATTGACCTTCACGTATTCGGATGACAAACAGGGCGACATGATCGAACGCCACATCTTTTCACTCGGCCGCAACGAGGGTCGTGGAATACGCATTAAAGTGCCTCTTGCGGCAGAAGACCGAGTGATGCCGGCGATCACCAGAATGCTGCAGACCTATCAGCCTGGGCGAGACCAGAACGCGGTCAGCCCTCTGATACCGAAACCTGATTCTCCCTAGACTGCGCGTGAAGTCGTCTATCTGGTTCATCTGGTTATTTGGTTTGTCTGGTTGATTTGGTTTATCTGGTTAGTTTCGGTCAACCAAACAAACGAGACAAACCAAACAGACCTGAAGAACCAGCCCGTTTTCTCGGGCTACTGTTGCGTTTCCACTGGCGGGTTTGCCCTATCCAATCGTTGGGGGAGTTCGAATAAGAACGAAGACTGCTTGGTGAAGATCACATGGCGAAACTCCTCCGACCAGCTCCCTTCTTTACTCACCGTCTTCACCGGAAACCGCTGAACCTTGGTTACCCATTGATAGTATTGCCGAGTCTCGCCGTTCACAGCGACGGTGACGTCGAACAGCTCCGTGGGATAGCCATTCAACATCTGATCACCGACAAGTTCGCGCGAGAGTTCCCCTTCCATTGTTTCGTTCACCGCCAACCGATGCTCGTCGGCAATCGGCGTCTCGAGATACTGCCGCCGCCTGGACAAAATAAGCCAGGAACTCTGGCGGTCCATCCTCACAATGATGATGCTGGCGCCTCCTTGCGGTTGGGCAAACTCGAATCGCCAGCGATCGCCCTGGGCATTGACATGAGACGTGACAACCTTCTTCCCGTTCTTGACGATCCGTTCAGCGGAAAAATCGAGCGCCGTCGCATCATTAGCCGTGACGACAAGCGCGAATAATGCCAGCCATCCCAAGAACGACCGAGGCTTTTCCCTGTGCCCCCTCTTTCCCATGGAGTGTTTCTACCGCACGGCTAAGCCCTTCTTCAAGAGGCTCTCCACTGCTACCCGTAAAAATGAACGGGGGAATCCGGACGTGACTCTGTCGGATTCCCCTGCATCGTTTCTCCATATAGAACCCAAGGCAACCCGCATAATCCAGGAATACTTATGCAATAATCACCGACCCGCCGTTACGGCTCACCTTCGGTCACCGAGTTTGATCAGCAT
>Ga0194035_1000022_pt1 | contig 95318 bp, 92 predicted proteins | sample JunL2320m_MetaG_FD_148680 | JGI IMG/M metagenome (GOLD analysis project Ga0194035, IMG submission 148680) | Anoxic zone freshwater microbial communities from boreal shield lake in IISD Experimental Lakes Area, Ontario, Canada - Jun2016-L239-20m | ecosystem: Environmental > Aquatic > Freshwater >...
TGACTGGGCCTGGTCGGCAGCTTGCCTGTGTGACTGCCGGGGCCGAGAAATACCGAGCAGGCTGCGCCCGGAGAAGACCCCGATCGCCAACGAAGGACGCGGGTTCGATTCCCGCCACCTCCACTCGCCCCTGTTCACGAATGAAGCCCTCGCCGTTAGGCGGGGGCTTCATTCGTTGGGTGGGGTCGTGTGAGGTCGCGTGAATCGGGAGGAGCGCGCACGGGTTCGGCGCCCTCCGGCGCGCAGCGCCGCAGTCGGCGTGCCCGTCCCACTTCGACGGATCCCGCCACCTCCACCGAGCCTGTGTTCGAGCAGGTCAAGGCAGTTCTAGTAGTAGTGCTAGCGGCCAACATGCCCTTTGTCACACGAAACTGACACAGAAGTTCCGGGGAAACGTCCGCTGCTCGCCCGCGATGACCGCTCCCACGCTCCCACCGGAACTTGCCGGTTCCTAAGGGGAATGCTCCCCTTGGTCGAGGGCGATCCGGCCAGCGACGACGCGGAGTAACTCGGGCAGTTGGTCAGGGGCTAGGCGGTGTCTTCAATCGACATCGTTCCAACAGAAATTTGCCGTATTTCACTGAGCGGGGCCGGTTCTGCTCAGCGTAAAGTTGAGGCCGGGCTAGCGTGTTACGGGTTGAAACGTAGAGGAAAACTGATGGCTGACGACGTACGAATCTTGCCGACCGAGTGGGTTGGGACGGTCAAGACGAGCAGCTGGGGCGTCGTGACGCCCCACCACCCTCACTTTTTCTCTCATGCTCACCTGGAGCTTGGATGGCACACCACCGACAACAACGCGGCATTGAGGATTGACCGGCAAGTAGGTCCCTTCTTGGAGTTGACTTTCATCGCCAGTAATCATGCGAGCAAAGCTGTCGGTGTCCTGTCGGCCGATAGCCGACGACTCAAAGTGGCAACACTAGAGGTGACCTTCCACCTTGTTGTAGATGGCGACCACATGTCGGGTGACGGGGAGGCGCGGGCCCATGGCTCGACGGAACGACGAGGTTCGTTCGCTGCCAAGATGGTCGAACTCACCGCCAAGTCCTGACCGGCTTCCCCGCGACGATCGCTACCGGATCGTCCCGCGGGCTGGCTTGCGTGAACTCAGCAGTCGCGTGGACCTCACCTTGACCAACCCGAGCAACCTCAAGACTGGCCGAGCGCGGGCGATCAGGTTCCCTATGTTGGAGGCCATCTGCGAGGCCCCTGCCTGTCAGCCAGGCGGCATCCTGGGGTACGTCCCCAACGACGAAGTCTCGGGCTAAAACCTCACTCGACCCGGCCAGGGCGAGGCGCATCAGAATCCCGGATATTGCTCTGGCTGGAAGAGTTGAGACGAGATGTTGACCGGTCTCACCCCTAGCGCCATGCATCAGATGCCAATCTCCATTGGTGTCGCAGCAGCGGGGCTGGCCGCGTCGTCGCTTCGCACCCTCGTGGCAAAGCCCCGGCTGGTGCCCGCCCACGCCTTCGGCGGAACGCACATTCCGAATCGTTCTCGTCGACCCTTCTGTTGACGGTACCGCTGTTCCCGCCGAGAAATTGGGCCGAGCCTTCGGCCTGTATTCGATGATCGTCGGATGCGAAGTCGTCTTGGATCCAGTGATTAACGGGACGTTGACCTACCAAATGTCATGGCGTTGGATCATGGTCGTGAACGCCGTCGTCAGCGTCGTCGTACTGCTGATGACACCGCGCTTCCTCCCCGGAGGGGGACCATCCACCTCCGTTCGCCCCAGCTTCGACCGTCTGCTGCGAAGCCATAACTTCATCTCGGCGACGGCAGTGAGCACGCTGACGTACGTCGCTTTCGGAATGATCTTCTTCACGCTCGCCTTCGACCACCACACCGGTTGCAGCCTCACGGCGCGCGATATCGGCTTGTCATTCGCGGCCTACGGGGCCTTCCGCGTTGTTCTATCGCCCGCTGCCGGAGTGCTCGCTGACCGGGTCGGCGTTCGCACTCCCTTGTTGATCGGCCTCGAGCTCATGTTCGTGAGCATGGTGGCATTCGCGATCTCCCACTCCCTGAACCATGTGGTAGCAACGACGGTGGCCCTTGCGGTGAGCGGCGCCGGCGTCGCGTTGTTTGCACCCGCCGCCAATTCTGCGGCGTTTGGCCATGTCCACGTCGAGGACCGCAGCGATGCGTCGGCGCTCTTCTGGACGTTGCGCCTTATCGGCAGTGCTGTCGGTGTCGCCATTGCCGTGAGCATGCTTGTGATGATCAGTGGCACGACGAAGCCCGAGTTCGGGGTGAACGCCGGATATGGCGACGCCGCAGTATGGATCTGGGTTGTAGGCGCCGTGATCTCACTGATCGCTGTGGTCATCACACTTGTCGGCATCCGGACCTCCACCAGCACTGAGGACTCCGTCGCGATCAGCTGAGATTCCCGGCGGCAAGTCAAGGGCAGGGCGCGCGACACAGTCCAGTGTCTGGGTGGCTAACAGCATCTCTACAACCCTTGCAGTGCTGGCCGCGGCTGGTGGCACGGTTCTGGCAACACTTTCGGGCAGGGACGCCTAGTGGTTTCTGGCCGGCGCTGGAGGCCACGTCCTCGTGTCGAATCACCCTTCAAGCTCGGTCCCAGAGATTGCTTCCCTGACCAATCCTGCCGTGACGTCACGCGCGGATCCCTTGCTGCCGTAGGGCTCAACTGGCCGAGCAGTGAGCGCCTACTTAGTTGTTAGCGGGCAAACTCAAGGGCAACAGTGATGATGCTTACTAGGGCGAGCATGATCGCTGGGGCCATCTCCTTCACGGAATGACCGACGCGCGCGTGAGAGATGGCCGCGATGATGAAGTAGAGCGCCAGGCAGATCGCCGACAGCACGCCGAGCGGCTTGAACCAGATGCCTACCAGTAGCCCAGCAGCGCCGAGGAGTTCGAGGACGGCCAACAGCGGGATCTGAGAGTCCTTGATGCCCAACGAATGCATCGATTCGATCACTGACGGTACGCGACGCAATTTGCCGGCCGCTGAACCTAACGCAGCGAGTCCAAGCAATCCGGCAACGACGATAAGCGCGATAGGCATGGAGCTCCTTGAAGTGGGATGGATACTGCATCTTGCCGGGTGTTACCAACCGAGGCTAGCGATAAAGCTCAACGCACTTCGCAGTGCCTGCCGGACGTCGAGACCCAGACGTTCAACTAGCCGTCGCGATGAACGCAAGCACGTCCTCCCACATTGCGGCAGTGGCTGCGGCGTCGTACTCGTCGGGCAGGGTTGGGTCGGTGAATAGGTGACCTGCCCCGGTGTAGTCGAAGACCTCGATCGTTCCGCCACCGGCTTCGATGTCGCGGATGGCGGCGAGCAACTCGTCCTCCTCGCGCCACGGGTCAGCGAGCATCGAGTGTGTCTGGGCCCGCAGGCCTGTCGGCCAGACGGCGTCGTTGCCCAGTGCAGACACCGGGATAGCACCAGCAATCATGACCACCCCGGAAACGCGACGCTGCGTCGCGATGTGCACCGCAGCGATGCAGCCCATCGAGAACCCTGCGACCACGAATCCGTCGGGCAGGTGCGCTACTGCTGCTGTGCTACGTCGAAGCAACTCGGCTTGTCCGACTTCTTCCCACGCGTGAGCCATTGCTGTGGGGTAGTCGTCGAACACTCGACCATGTAGCAGGTCGACGACGAGGACTGTATGCCCTTCTGCTTCAAGGAGTTCAGCCGCATCGAGAACTCCGCGTCGGATCCCCAGCACAGACGGGAACAGTGCCACTGTGGTCATCGCGTCATCCAATCAAGGGTTGCGGGGTGATCGGCAAATTCAGTCGACGCGGTACAGGTCGAGGCTGACGAGAGAGCCGTCTCGTGACCCTGACGACACGAACAGATGCCGGTTCAACTCGGGCCGTGTGACCGCCGCGCTGAAAGTTATTCCCGTGCGGAAGTAGACAGCTGACCCATCGGGGGACTCGGTACGCACTCCAGTCGACCGGATTGTCATGACGTCACCTCGAGCCAAGCGAATTGCATACTGAGCATCGACCGAGACGCTGCCGTCGTCGTGCAGTGTCTGCCAATCTGCGCCGCCAGGAAGTACCTCGCCGGATCCGATCTCGCCCTCTAGCGTTCCGCCGAGAATTGCCACCATGCGTCGACGTCCGTCTTGCGCGATGCCGAGGTCAACTGGCGCGGCCACCTGCACTTTCAATTGGCCGACATAGGTAAGGCCGGGAATCTCGGCCGCTGGCTGGCTGCTCATCGTTCGATACCTACCTGGGTTGGGTTGGGTGCCTCGGTCGGCGCAAGGATCGGCGCCGGTTCATCGGTCGGGGTCCATGACACTCGCTCGTTGAGCATCGTCGGTGCGAAGCCAGCGACCCGCTTGTACGACGCAGCCACTTCGTCGAGTTCGGCTGCATCAATGACATCGTGGATGTTGGTGAACCCAGCTGGCGCACGCTCCCGCACCATCTGCATCACCAACTCGGGCCCCATCGCCCGATTGACTCGCTGAAGTTCGCGCGTGCGTGGCAGTCGCTCGTCTTCATAGAACTTCAGCGCTTGGTCAACCGGCAAAGTTGCAAGCGCGTACGCGAGTACCCGAGCGTCGAGGATGGCCTGCGACGATCCGTTCGATCCGATCGGGTAGGTCGGGTGAGCCGCATCACCGAGCAGAGCGACTCGGCCACGTATCCATGAGTCAAGAGAAGGGCGATCGACCATCGGGTACTCGAAAACCGCGTCAGCCGCGTCAATAACGCGCGGTATATCGAGCCAGTCAAACGACCACGAGTCGAACTCAGGCGCGAACGAATCTTTGCCGACCTTGCGATTCCAGTCCTGCTGGGCGAGTTCGCTTCCGCTGCAATCCTTTTCAGCGATCCAGTTGATCAGCTGAGTACCGTCGTCACGAACTGCCTCGATCGGGTAAGCAACGAACTTCTGCTCACGATCACCTGCCATGACCATCGATTTGGTCGACCGGAACGGGGTCACTTGGCTTACCCCGCGCCACATCACCTGGCCATTCCACTGCGGCGGCCCTTCGTCAGGAAACCAATCGGCCCTGATCGCCGACTTGATGCCGTCGGCTGCGATCACCACGTCTGCAGACTCAGTCACCTCGGCATCGCCATCGAGCCAGGTCAGGTACGCGAGGTTGTCGCCTGTGGTTGCAGTGCGTACTCGACACCCGGCACGAATTGCTTCGGGTCCAAGGCGCCTGATGGCCTCCTGGAGCAGCAAGTTTTGGAGTCGGCCGCGGTGGATCGAGTACTGCGGCCAGTGATAGCCAGCTGCAATGCCTCGTGGTTCTGACCAGATTGCCGACCCGAAGCGGTCAACGTAGGTGAGATCCGACGTAGCCACGCCTACTGCTGCCAGTTGCTCGCTTAGACCGAGTTCGGTCAACTCGCGTACGGCATGGGGCAGCAGGTTGATGCCCACCCCGAGCGGCAAGATCTCTGGCACGGCTTCAATGACCACAATGTCTGTGATACCAACGGCTTCCAGGCTAAGCGCGGTACACAGCCCACCGATGCCTGCGCCGACGATGAGTACGCGCATCTGACCCTCCGCGGTGGCTTTGGCTCAAGTCGGCGATCGGCTGAGCGTCGAAGGAACCCTAGTTGATTGAGTTGCACTCAATCGAGTGCGAAGAAGCGGATGCAAATGATCCCGTGTTCTTCGCGGGCGAGTCCAACGAACACAGTGTGTGTCAGCCATCGGTACTCGTCGGCTTCGGTGGTGAACACCGGCGACGTGCGGTAGTAGTACTCAGACTCGTTGACGAGTTCACCAGCATCAAGTCGTCTGGTGACGCCTTCGTCTGCTCGCCAGAATCCGCGATTGGCGATATCGATGAAGGCACCGTCATGGGTGCTGACTAGATAGCGTGCATTGAGGGTGACGATGCCGTCGCGGTCGGTATACCAGTCACCACCACCCGGCAGGATCACTCCATTGACTCGGGGGCCAGCCACCGTCCCGCCAGTGATGGCGATGAAGGTGAGGACCTCGTTCGGACTTGGCCCTCCCACGCGGATGGGTGGATCGACTGCGACGCGCGCCTCAAACGCGAACTCGAGTCGCGGCTCGAGCAAGTTCGTCGTCGTGGATGTCGTAGGCGTGGATGTCGTAGGCGTGTGGTCGTCCATAGTTAGCCCTTCAACAGTGCGTTCAGGTGACTGGCGACTTGCGGGCGCGAGACAGGTGTGAGGAAGTTACACCCGTTGGGGTTACTCGGTGAGCCGTTGCGCCGTCGTAGCCAAGGCGGTGCGCGCGGGCCGGGGAGGCTCTGACCTGCACTTATATCCTCTGTACCGCTTCCGAACACATCGTAACCAGGAGCGGCAACCTAGCCATTTGGCTGGACACCAGACCGTTGTGTCCGCTATCGTCACAAAGTGATCTCAGTTTCGCCAGACTCAGCCTTGGGGCGTTGCGTTTTCGCAGCCCTCGCTGCGTTTGTTGCGATCTTCGCGCTGGCAGTGCCCGCTTATGCGGCGACCTGCGCGGCCACACCTGGCTGCATGAGCAACGGAACTGCGAGCGCTACCGTGCCCACATTCACAGCAGTGTCGAGTACAAACCCCAAGGGCGCCATGAGTTTCGGCATCTCTTTTGCTGCTGGGGCTGCTGCCAGCGGCAAGCCGATTACCCTGACCTGGGGGCTCTACCGCGCTGCGAAGGCTGGTAGCACTGCGGCCTCGACCAGTGACGTTCTGATCTCATCGCAGTCCAACATCATCAGTCCCGGTACCGCAGCTAATACGAAGTACCCGTTTTCGATAAGTAATTTTAAGTGCACTGCGACTACCGCTCCCATGGCCAAGCAGACCTATTACACCAAGGTCGTGGCTAGTAATGGGGGCTCGCCCGTAACTGGCACAACGATTTCCCTGGCTGCTTACGCGTTTTCCGCGCTTATCTCCGGTTGCTGACTTAGCTGAGTCTCCAAGGTTGTTCAGGCTCCGACTTGGGCACACAACATAGGGGAGCGGTTGATGGTCTCTGCGAATGAGACGGGGAGGTCTGGCACGTTGAAGTCCCTCCTGGCTCGTGTCGCGCGGATTATTGCGATCGTCGTCGCAGTTTCGTTGAGCCAGTTCGTTTGCTCCTGGTCAAGTGGGATCTGGCGGCTCGACATCATCTTGTTCGTCACGGTTTTCCGTGAATCCCGATCGCGAGTCGTTTCTGGCCTGGCTCCGCTGGCCGCATTGGCTGTTGCATTCTCGGTTGACGGCATCTCATGGAGTACTGCGTTATCGGTCGCACTTGCTGTTGCAGTATCGCTAGCTGTCGTCGCTGCCCTGAGTGCATCCACGCGATCGTATCGAGCAGACTCAGTCCCGGGCCGCCGCTTTGGCGCAGTTTTTCTTAATCTCATTTTGGTAGTTCTGATCGGTGCAGGTTGTCAGGTCTTACTCGCCTCGGCTAGCTCAGTCAGTGACAGCGGCCAGCTCGACGTCAAGCTTGCTGGGCAGGGACTTTGCCTAGCGGTCGGGGTTTTCTTGGCTGCTGGAGTAGCGGCGCGTTCATTCTTTGGTCGATCGTCGGAATGGCGGCTATCGAAATTGGCGGGGGCCTTCGTCGCTCTCGCGCTCGCCGCATTGGCGGCGCAGGTCACGATTTCGTTCTGGCTTGCGCAGGACACACAGGCACTCTCGTCCTCATCGGCAGCCGCCGCGGCGACCTTCCAGAATTCGATCACATCCGATGTGGCGGCGCTCAACGCGCGAGCCGCCGCTCCGGCCCGCACGCCCGTTTCCAATCAGGCTTCCTTTGACCGTTGGATCAAAGCGTTCTTCACAGGCAGTGCCTCGTTCTCGGCAGTCTCGATGGTGGAAGGCCAGGCCGGCAAGTACCGCGTTCTCTTCGCCACCGATCGACAGGGCGCGGCTATGCAGTTGAGCCCACTTATGGGGGGCGATCCGGCCGACGCCGCAAGTCTGGATGCAGCAAGCGCGAATGGGATTTCCTTTGCCGTCGCTGTGCGCGACATTCCCACTGCTGATGGCAGCGCCGAGCCGAATCTGATCTACGTGGCTCCCATCGTGGCCTCGCCCAACCAAACCGTGCCCCGCCTGCTCGTAGTCGCGATATCCCTACCGGTGACTTTCGTCGATTCTGTCGCCCCTCTGGGTGCCCTCAACCAGAACCTGTCGGCTGCTCTTGTCCAGCATGTCGTCGAGCCGGCGGCGCGCGACATCACGATCACTCAACTTGTTGGCGAAGGTGCTCCGGCACTTACCGATGTGGCGATGTCGTCCCACGCGGCCTGCGCGATCGGTGACTTCAACTTCAGCACCGTTGTGTGGCCCGGCATAGGTTTTGGCACGCCACTGCAAGATCGGATCCTCATCCTTGGCGGGATCGGGGGCCTGGGTCTGGGAGCAGTACTCCTGATTTTGCAAGCTGCCAACGGTCGCGCCAGGATCCGACAAGAACTTGAAGAGCGCGAGGGGCTCCTGAGCGCGGCGCTGGACGCTGCTCCAGGCTTGGTGTTACTCGCTGATGCCGATTCCAAGGTGCTAGTCAGTAACGCGCCAGCCGACAGCAGACGTGAGCTCGTCGGCCGAAGCGTTATTGACTCGATGCCGTTCGCTATGGATCAGGCTGACCGCAAACGGCTGACCGAACTTATCGCTGCTGCGCGGCTTGGAGAGCCGGGCTGGATCGAGCACATCGACTCGATCACTGAGTCGGCGCTGAGCATTCACGTCGTTTCGGCAAGCCCGGTGGAATCAACTCGGGTAAGCGCTGCCAAGGTTGTGGTGCAGGTTGAGGACGTCACCGACCAACGTGCACGCGCGATGCGCACCGCGCAGTCCGAGCGGCTGCGATCGTTGGGCACCATGGCCGGCGGGCTGGCCCATGACTTCAATAACTTGTTGTTCATCATCACTGGGTATCTTCAACTCCTCCAGGAAGCCGAGCCAGTTGCCGGCGATGAGCAACTCGCACGCTATGCAGAGCGAGCAGTTGATGCAGCCGAACGTGGTGCCGAGATTGCAGCATCATTGCTCGCGGTTGCCCGTAGCCAACCCCTTGAGGCGACTGCGATCGAGGTCGGGTCCTTCCTGCGGCTGATGTTTCCCTTGGTGCGTCAAGCCGTTGGCACTGAGCGCACCGCAATCCTTGAGGTCGGTTCTGAGCAGTTCGATGTCCTCATCGACTCGGGTCAACTCTCCAGCAGCATCCTCAATCTGGTGATCAATAGCCGGGATGCGACAACGTCGGGCGGCACTGTGCGGGTTAGCGCCACAAGGCAGTTCGTCGACGAGTCAACCCTTGACCTTGATCCGCAGGAATATGTGGTCATCTCGGTCAGTGACGACGGTACTGGCATGACCGCTGCCGTTGTAGAGCGAGCTTTCGAGCCTTACTTCTCGACCAAGGGCGCTGGGCACGGTACGGGCATCGGGTTGGCCGCGGTGCACTCGTTTGCGCGGCAGAGCGGTGGGCTGGCCTCGATCGAAACCGAGTTAGAGATAGGCACAACAGTGTCGATCTATCTTCCGGCTGTCTTCCGCCAGCCGTCGGCACTTGACGAAGTGAGCGAGTCTGGCGCTAAGCCGATCACTCGTATCTTGGTCGTTGACGACGAGGACTCACTCGCATTCCTCGTTGCTGGCTGGCTTACCGAGCATGGTGCCGACGTCCGCGTGGCCGATAACTCCACTCACGCCTTGGCTGTTGCTGAGGAGTTCCATCCTGACGTTTTGCTTACCGATGTTCGTCTTGGTGACCCGCTTGGTGTCGATGGTCCTGAGTTAGCGGACAAGATCACCACGATGCTGCCGGAGATCTCGGTCGTGTTCATGACCGGCTACTCTGACCGTATGCACGACTTGAAGTCTCGCGGCCTCGCCACCCTGGCAAAGCCGTTCACGAAAGAAGCTCTAGGTCGGGTGCTCTTCCCGTCGTCCGAGAGCGCCTCGCGTGACGACGTGCGGGGCGCGTGATGGCGCCTGCCTCGAGGCTTCCTCGGCTGCTAGTCATCGATGACGAGCGCGCCATCTGCGAGTTGATCGGCGATGTCGCAACTGCCGTTGGCTTCGAGGTGCAGACCGCATCCAATCTCGAAGAGATCGAACTCGTTGTCGGCAGAGGGCACGACATCGTCATGCTGGATCTACACCTCGGTGGCCCTGATGGGATCTCGGTCATGAAAACCCTTGCTGCCCGGGCTCCGGGCTCACGGGTTGTATTGGTGAGTGGGGCATCGGATCGGATCATCGCCTCGGCCGATCGGGTAGCCCAGATGTACGGCCTCGAGGTGCTAGCTACCTGCCAAAAGCCCTTCTCGCTCACGCAGTTGCGCGGAATTCTTGAGGACTGTCGAGCGAGCGCCCTGCTGCCGCAGGAGCTTGGTGTCGCGCGTCCCTCGCTTCGTGAGGTCCTCGCTGATCTGGTTATTCCCGAGCTCACCATGGCCTACCAGCCGGTCGTGCGGTTGAGTGACGGGAAGGTAGTGGGCGCAGAAGCACTCGTGCGCTGGACTCACCCCAACTTCGGCAGTGTTTCTCCTGTTGATTTTGTTCCCTATCTTGAGCGCACCGGTCGATCTCGCGAGTTGCTCACGCAGGTGGCGTCCGAGGTGGCCCGTGAGCGCTCCGAGTTCGCGAGCCTTGCGGCGTTGGATGACTTGGCCATCAATGTCTCCGCCCGCGACCTTTCGATGAGCGATACGCCCGACCTCTTGCGCGAGATTCTTACCCCCGCCGCCCCCGCCGCGGCGTGGACTCTGGAACTCACCGAGTCGGCGGCGTACGGCGCTGCGGTGAGTGCGCTCGATGTGATGACCCGGCTGAGCCTGATGTACTTCGCCCTGTCAATCGACGACTTCGGTACGGGGTCCTCCACGATCGATCGGTTGCGGTTTTACCCGTTCACGACCTTGAAGATCGACCGGTCGTTCATCACGGCCAACTCGATTCACTCCGCCGATGATTGGATCATCGTCGAGACAGCTGTCGAGATGGGTCACCGCCTCGGATTGGCGGTAACAGCCGAAGGGGTCGAGAACGAGCCCGTGCTCGCGAGACTCAAGGAACTCGGCTGCGATCGTGTGCAGGGCTACTTGGTGAGTCGGCCTGTGGGAGCCGCAGATTTCGGTGTGGCTTGCGACAACTGGTCTGCGATCAACAGCATTTCGACGCACTGACCTGCACGGCTCGCTGGCCCGCTTTGTGGTTCGCTCGCTGGCTTGTGGCCAGGTCGTGAGGATCCTGGCTAGGCGACACTGAACCCGGCACTGTCAGACTCACGGTGGGTGCCAAGCCGCTTCATCGAATATCGCAGATGCCTTGGCGCTGAGCACTTATGCCGTAGCCGTGCACCTGTTGTTTTCGCCTCGTTACTCCGAATGGCTGAGAGATTGGCGCCCTTACCTCTCGGTTCGATCAGGATGGGCGGCATTGAGGTTCTCCCGATAGCCGTCTAGCAGAAGTCGGAGTACTTTCCAAGAATGGTCATGTCATGGAGTCGACGCACTCTGGGTGCTGGAGCTGCTGCTCTGGTGCTCGGTGTCGTCGCGCTCGCTCCTGCGCTTGCCGCCGGATATGGCACGGTTACTTCAAACGCACCGCTCTCGTGTGGCACAAAGTGCACGGAGGCCGTTGCAACATACGTTGGCACCATTTCTCCCACCGCGACCACCAATGTGCAGCTGCAGGTGCAGTTGTGGCGATGCCCAAGTACTTTTACGGCGGCGACTTACAACGCTTCGCAATGCACGAAGATCGCCTCAGCGAATTCAGTCACGGTAGCCAGTGGCAAGTGCACCAGTCACTGCGCAAGTGCATCTGTTGAACTTTACTGCTCGTCCACGAGCCCCCATGTGTACTTCACGTACGGGGTTGCATATAAGTACGGCACCGGGACCATTCTGACCTCATCGCTCAAGTCAGCAAAACTTGTCGGCTGCTAGCACTGACAGTCGGCGATTATTCGTGCAACGTCAGCTAGATTCGACTCGACCTGTAGCCCTCAACCTGGCCATGAGGAGGCGGGTATGACGACCGTCGTACCGGCGAGGTGGCTGCCACTTCTCCTCTTGGTCGTCGGCGCCGCTAGCCAGTGGCTAACGGGTGCGACCAGTGGTGTGGTTCGAGCGAGTGTCGCAGTCATGGTTGGCGTAGTGGCCTGCTATAGCTGGGATCTCGTGGCCGTGCTGTTCGTGGGATCCATCATCGGCCGGGTCGTACTGCTGAACTCTGTGGGCTTGGTCGGGCTATCTCGACCCGGGTTCGTCGAGGTGGCCATCGAGGCGTTGCTCATCGGACTCGTGTTTAGGCGTTCCCTTGCTCAAGTCGCTAATCCGTCGGGGCGACATTTCGTGGAACTGCTTGGCACGGTCTTGGTCGTGGCCGGGCTTGGGGCAGGTGTTCGCACCATCATGCTCGAGCCAATTTTGGACGATACGCCGCTCGCACTCGCGGTGATTGATTCCGCCTTGCCGGTGGTAGTTGCAGCGACCCTCGCAGGAGCTTGGGTGTTCCGTCGCCGTGCCAGCCGCCCGAGAGCGCATGGTTTGCTTGCAGCTTTCCTTATCGCGGCAGCATTTGGTTCCGCCAACTTCGGCATGATCAACTATTGGACGTCACAGGAGAGCGCAACGCTCGCGAACGCCAACCAAACTTTCTCGTCGGCCGTGCAACAGGTTCTCAAGTCTGATTCGTCACTGTTGAATGCGCAGGTGGCAGCCCCCCCAGCCCACGCTTGGCGCACTGCTGACGACTTCAGCGAGTCCGTGCGCGCGATGGTTCTTGGCGCTGACTCGATAACAGGCGCCGCGCTGGTGCAGTCGCAGGGTGAGGCTTTCCAGGTGCGGTATGTGCTGAATACAGAGATGGAGGCGTTGCCGGCTACCGCAAAGTCAGCCGGCTTGGTTCCATCTGATGGCGCTCTGCTTGCCAGTTCGTTATCGGCTGGCCTACCCAACTTTCTAGGAATCCGATTGGTCGCTGAGCCGGCTGATCCCGCTCAGCCGGCTCTGATCATCTCCGCGCCCATCCCGTCAGCGACGGGGCTTCCAGATTCGTCTCTGGTCGTGCCGATGTCGTTGAATCAATTGCTGCGATCAGCCGAGCCGACGATGGGTGACCTTCGTTCGACTCTGATTCTCTCGCTAACTGACGAGTCGTCAACCGCTTCAGTGCCGGGCGCTGTGCTCGCCGCTGATTCGGTCACGGGCAAATTGATCCCCTTGGACTCGAGGATGTCGGTTAGCACGCTTGATATTGGCAATGTGAAACTCGGGGTCCGTGTTCAGCCGGCGCCCGGTTTCGGCACGAACCTAGGAGCCCGCCTGTTCTGGCTTGGCCTTATCGGTCTGCTTGGGATTGGCTCACTGGTGTTGTACTTCCGCAGTCGGGCTTCATCCGATGCGGTTGAGGAGTCAGAGTCCAGATACCGGCTCTTGGCGGAGAATTCCGCTGACGTAGTCATCGAGTACGAGAGTGCCGACGACATCATCAGTTGGGTGAGTCCCGCGATCAGCAGCCTGCTGGGCTGGACGCCGGAGCAGCTTGTTGGCACCTCGATCGTCGATCTGATTCATGCTGACGATCTGGATCGACATGCAGTCGGGCTCGCGTCTGACTCCACCATGCACGCCGAGCCAATGGCATGTGAGATTCGGTTCGCGACGGCGGATGGCAAATGGCACTGGATGAGCAGCCTGGTGAAAAACTCGCGAGACGCAAGCGGCCAAATAGCGGGGCGCGTCGAGTCTTTGCGCGATATTTCCGCGACTGTTGATTCCCGCCTGGCGCTCGAGCAATCGGAGTCCCTCTTCCGCACCAGCATGGAGTCGGCCGCTATCGGTATGGCAATCGTCCGTCCCGACGGTACCTTCCTCGTTGTCAACCAGTCGTTGTGCACGATGTTGGGTTACGACGAATCGCAATTGATGTTGATCGGGGTTCGAGAACTCGTGCACGAAGACTCGGCTGAGCAAGTGGACGAGATCACCTCGATGTTGGAAGGCGATCCGCACTCATCGGTTGTCGAGCACTTGCGCCTGTTGCGAGCTGATGGCGTGCTGCTCTGGGTTCGCACCGCAGTGGTACGAGTGCGAAGTGCCCCCTCCGACTCAGCCGACGTTTTCTTGCTCCAGGTCGAGGACGTCACCGTCGAGCGCGAGGCACGAGACTTGTTGGCGTTCAGAGCGTTTCACGATCCACTTACCGGCCTGCGTAACCGCGCCTGGATCCTGGATTCCCTCCACGTAGACCTCGAAGCAGCTGGTCGCCAAGACACGCTGGTAGGGGTGCTGTTCCTCGATCTCGACCAGTTCAAAGTCGTCAACGACTCGCTCGGGCACGCTGCAGGCGATGAAGTTCTCGTCTCAGTATCAAAGCGAATCTCATCGGCCCTGCGATCGATCGATCGAGTCGGGCGATTTGGTGGTGACGAGTTTGTCATCGTCTTCCCAGAGGTTGAGGGCCCACGTCAACTCGAGCGCGCTGCGGAGCGCATCTCCGAAGCGATCAGCGCGGACTTGATGATTCAAGGGCACCGCATTGTTCCGACCGCTTCAATCGGGATCGCACTTTCCACTCGGGCATCGACTGCCGATAGCTTGCTGCGCGATGCGGACTCCGCGCTCTACCGCGCCAAGAATGCAGGTAGGGCCCGCTGGCAATTCTTCGACGAAGGCATGCACTCGCAGGCTGTGGCTCGTCTGACGATCGAGGGTGAATTGCGCGATGCCGTGTCGCGGAATGAGTTTGTGGTGCACTACCAAAAGATCGTTGCGCTGAACGATCTTCGGACAGTGGGCTACGAAGCGCTCGTTCGCTGGAATCATCCCCTTCGCGGGCTCTTGCTACCCGAGCAGTTCCTCTCCGTCGCGGAGGCCTCGGGTCTCGTCTCAGAGATCGGCCCGGTGGTTCTTGACTCAGTGTGTGCGCTCTTGGCTCAGCACCCGGATCTTCCTGGCACCATCGCAATCAACGTGTCTGCGGTCGAACTCGCTCAGGCCAACTGGGGTGAACGATTCAGTCGGATTGTCGATCGCCACGGCGTGGATCCGACTCGATTGATCATTGAGGTCACGGAGACTTCAGTACTGGAGATGCTCGCGACCACTCGTCGCGATCTGCGAATGCTGACTGATCGTGGCATTGGCCTGCACCTTGATGATTTCGGGACTGGGTTCTCATCGATTTCGGTGCTCCGCGACTTGCCCGTGACCGGCGTGAAACTTGATCGACGATTCGTCGAAGACCTGACCAAGGATGCGGGCGCTGCCAACGCCTTGGCCTTCGGCCTTGCCGGCCTTGTCAGCGGCCTGAATCTGGTCGGGATCGCCGAAGGCGTTGATACTCGTGAACATGCTCAGACTTTGCGTGATCAAGGCTGGGAATGTGGCCAGGGCTACTTCTTCGGCGTGCCAGGCCCGCTGGCCGAGGATTTTGCCGAATCGATGGGCGAGCCGAGCGACTGGCCCTTGACACGCGCGTGACATGCTGACGCCACGAGATCTGACTAAGGGGCCCATATGTCGAACTTACGTCTTCGCCGTGCTCTTCTCGCTGGAGGAGTCGCTGCACTCCTAACTGTGAGCGTCGCGGGCTGCGGATCGACGCCAGGCACCGATTCTGGGTCACCCACACCAAGTCCGGCGACCAGCGAGTCTTCGTCGCCAACGACAGCCTCGGGCAACACCATGCTCACGATGTCGGTCCAGGGCTGTGAGGGCTGCACGATCACTGCGATCCAGGTGGGCCCGAAGGACAACTACTTACCCACACCATTCACTGCAGCGGGCAACGTGACCTCGGGTCAGGTTTCGCTTACGGTGCCCACGAAATACACGAAGGGCATGTACTTCACCGCTACTTGCACCACGGGTCAGTGCAACTCGAGCAACGCTCAACCTGTCGTCGTCATGCGCTATCCCGATGTTGCGGTGGGCGCCGATGTCTCGGATTCGGTTGCTGCGGCAGAGAAGTCTGCGTCGATGTGTTGGGCGGGTACCACAGAGTCCAGCGCCATGATGGCCCTCACCACGACCACTTTTGCCGGTAAGGACGCGCAGGGTAATCCGCTCCAGTCAATGCGGATCTGGGCGAGCCCACAGCAAGAGGTTGTACCCGGTACCGATTCCAATACATACGAGGGCGGACTCGGCGCTCAGAACTACTTGCACTGCTAGAGCTACGTGCACTGCTAGAACTCGCGTGTACGACCTCGGTTGCTAGGCCGGACTGCTAGCTGAGCAAATCCCGACCACTTGCAAGGGCGAGCCTGATCGCGCCAGTGATCGGCGGCTCAACGCTGACTACCGGGATTCCTCGCGGTGCCTGCTCAGCCAGAGTGCTAGTGATGGCTAGCAGAATCAGTGGATCATTCGAGGCCGCGATGCCACCGCCAAGTACCACTGGAACGTCGCGATCGAGCAGGCGCAGCCGGGTCAATAGCGAGGCTGCAAGGACTGCGATCTCGGACCCTTGCCGACGGACAAGCTCAGCTGCCACCGCATCTCCGGCTGCCGCGAGCGCAAAGACCTCCGGAACTTTCGACCACCATTGTGCTGCGCTCAGGCGCCCGAGATGAACGTCAACGATCACGTCGTGAATCGAGTTGCGGCCAGTCCACTGCAGGAGTGCGTCTCGAAGTAGTGTCGGTTCGCCGCGACCATCCTCGGCTCGAGCAGCGTGCCAGAGGATGTCCTCAGCGATACCGCTACCGCCACCCCAGTCTCCGGATAAGTGGCCAAGAGCAAGGATTCTGGCGACTTCACCATCCGCGCGAATCCCGATTCCATTCATCCCGGTGCCACAGATCACCCCGACCGCATTAGGCGACTCGGTGCCAGCGCGCAGCAATGCAAAGACGTCGTTGTCGGCGGTTACTGACCGTGCCCCCCATGAGGTCGCGCGCAGTCGCGCTGCCATCTCGACTGATTCCTGCGGCAGATCCAGCGCCGTGAGGTAACAGCCAGCGTGGATGACATCACTTGGACTCGAGCCTGCGGCTGCCATGGCGGCTTGCACCGACTCGTCGAGAACCGTGAGGGCTAAGTCGAGTCCAATTTCGTGGTGTGACGATCCTGGGCCACGGTGCCTACCGAGCACTTCGCCCGTTTCGACGTCGACGATCGCCACATCGGTCTTGCTGCCACCGCCGTCAATTGCTACGACGACTGGCACACGTGGTTGCTTGGTCATCGAGCCCAGCCAAGGTGTTCTAAATTCCCGGCGATGAGTGAGTCAGCGAGTTGGCAGGCGATGTCGTACTGGCCGATGAGGGGATGCGCCAGTAGCGCTCTGATAACTCGATCGCGGCTGCCGTGCAGGGCGGCATCGAGGGCAAGATTCTCGTAGGCCGACACGTGTGCGATGAGCCCTGAGTACAGCGGGTCAAGGGGTGCGACCGGTCGGGGTGTGGCGCCGTTAGAGGTGACATCGCATGGCACCTCAATGACGGCATCATCAGGAAGGAACTCGAGAGTGCCGTTATTGCGTACATTCGCCACATGCATTGCGGCCTGGTCTGGCCCGCCTAGCAAGGATGCGATCAGGGCAACTGCGGCCTCGGAGTAGTAGGCGCCGCCGCGCTGCTCGAGCAAAGCGGGCTTGGCGACGAGCGCTGGATCCGCGTACATCTCAAGGAGTTCGCGCTCTATCAACTTGACCGCTTCAGCGCGTGTTCCGGTGGCGCGCAGTTCATCGACAACCTGATCGTGCGCGTAGAAGTACCGCAGGTAATACGACGGGATCGCGCCGAGCAGATCAAGCACTGGCCGAGGGAGTTCGAGTTCGTCTGCCAAGTCGTCGCTGTGTTCGGCCAGGATTCGGGGCAAGACGTTGGTGCCGTTGACGGTGACATCGCGAATCCAGGTGAGGTGGTTTAGACCTACGTGACCGAGTTCGACTTCGTTCGGCGCCACATTGAGGTACTGCGCGAAACGACGTTGGAACCCGATCGCGACGTTGCACAAGCCCACTGCTCGATGCCCATGCTCAAGCAGTGCGCGAGTGACAATCCCCACCGGATTGGTGAAGTCAACGATCCAGGCGTCGCTGGCCCTCTTGCGCACCGTCTCGGCGATGTCGAGGACGACGGGAACCGTACGCATCGCTTTGGCGAGGCCGCCAGCGCCCGTGGTCTCTTGCCCAACGCAGCCACATTCGAGTGGGAACGATTCGTCTCTGGCGCGGGCGTCCTGTCCACCGACTCGTAGTTGCAGCAGCACTGCGCTGGCACCTTCGATTGCGGAGTCACGGTCGGAGGTCAGTGACAGTCGCGTTGTCGCACCCCGCTTGTCGAGGATCCGTTGGGCGAATGCACCGACAACTGCCAGGCGCTCGGTCGCTGGGTCGAACAGCACCAGTTCGGAAACGTCGAGGATGTCGTTAAGCCTTGCCAGCCCGTCAACGAGTTCCGGCGTATAGGTCGAGCCGCCTCCGACAACCGTAAGCTTCACGCGCTCAACCCTTCACGCCGGTAAGAGTGATGCCTTCGACGAAAACCTTCTGGGCGAAGAAGAAGACGACGAGTACGGGCCGCATCGCTAGCAGCGTGGCTTCCATCGTCAGATTCCACCGCACTTGGTACAGGTTACGGCCGAGTCCACTCCGTAAGGAGATCGGCGAGTTGTTGGGACTGTCGATGGTTTACAGGACCGGACCGTAGACGTCATTCCATCACAGGAGCAGCTTGGACAGCGCGGTTGTCGCGATACCGGGCGTGGCCGTCGGCGGTCAGAGGATGACGACCGAGCGAAGTACTTCACCGCGGTGCATCTTGTCGAACGCCGCCTCGACATCGACGAGCCCGATCTCCTCTGAGACAAAGCGGTCGAGTGGTAGGCGCCCCTGCATGTACAGGTCGATCAGCATCGGGAAGTCACGAGCGGGCAGGCAGTCGCCGTACCAACTCGACTTGAGCGACCCACCACGACCGAAGACGTCGATGAGTGGGAGTTCGAGGCGGGCTGCTGGGTCGGGTACGCCGACCAGGACGACAGTTCCGGCTAGGTCGCGCGCGTAGAAGGCGGTCTCGTACGTTTCGGGACGGCCGACGGCATCGACAACGACGTCAGCGCCGTGCCCATCGGTGAGTTCGCGAATCGCGTCAACGGCATTGCGCTCACGAGAGTTGACGGTGTGGGTCGCGCCGAAGTCCTTGGCCCACGCCAACTTACGGTCGTCGATATCGACCCCGATGATGATGCGAGCTCCGGCCAGACGAGCTCCCGCGATGGCTGCATCACCCACGCCGCCGCACCCGATTACCGCAACGGAGTCTCCACGGGAGACGTTTCCGGTGTTGAGCGTGGCACCGAGGCCAGCCATCACGCCACAGCCGAGTAGGCCCGCCACCTGAGGTGAGGCGGCGCGGTCGACCTTCGTGCATTGGCCGGCGGCAACCAGGGTCTTGTCGGCGAAGGCTCCGATGCCCAATGCTGGGCTCAGCGCGGTTCCATCTTCGAGGGTCATCGGCTGGCGAGCGTTGTGGGTGTTGAAGCAGTACCACGGCCGGCCGCGTCGGCAGGCACGGCAGTCGCCGCATACGGCACGCCAGTTCAGGATCACATAGTCACCTGGCGCTAGGTCGGTGACGTCATCGCCGACGGCTTCGACATAACCTGCGGCCTCGTGGCCAAGTAGGAACGGGAAACTATCGTTGATCGCACCTTCGCGATAGTGCAGGTCTGTGTGGCAGACACCGCACGCGGCGATGCGCACCTTGGCCTCGCCTGGGCCGGGGTCGGGGATGACGATGGTTTCCAGGGTGACGGGGGCACCCTTCTCGCGAGCAACGACTCCGCGCACATTCTCCGACACGACACTGCCTTCCGATTCGCAGACGACTGACTCGTCGACAGCCTAGGAGGCCGGGCCTGAGGTGGGTGCTGCGCCCCGGAGGGCCCAGGATTGTGCGATCAGCCGGAGATCAAAGATTCGTGCATGCGGTCCAGATGCGCATGAGTCGAGCCGCAGCAGCCGCCGATGATGTCGATCCCCAAGTCGCGCAGGGCGATCGTGTGTTGAGCCATGGTGTCGGGATCGGCGTCGTACAGGAAGCGATCCCCGACCAGGTGTGGCAAGCCAGCATTCGATTGAGCCACCAGCAGGAGGCCTTCGGGGCGCACGGCCACCATCGCGGCCATGATCTCCTCCATCTCCCCTGGCCCGCGACCGCAGTTGGCGCCGACTCCAGCAACGCCGAGTTCCGCGATTGCCGCTACCGCCTGCGCCGGGGTCACGCCCATCATGGTTCGCAGTTTTGTGTCGAAACTAAGGGTGACAAGTACGGGGAGCTCGGGTGCCACGACGCCCGCTGCTCGCACTGCCGCTGCAACCTCGTCGAGGTCGCTCATCGTTTCGATCAAGACGAGGTCGATACCGCCGGCAACGAGTCCGCGAAGTTGTTCTTCAAACAGTGCCTGCGCGTCGTCGGGGGTGAGAATGCCCATGGGTTCGAGCAATTCACCAGACGGGCCAATGTCACCAGCGACGAGCGCGCCGAACGGTTCGGCTGCTCGCCTGGCAATCTCCGCACCAGCTCGGTTGAGCTCCTCCACGCGCTCGCCGAGTCCGTGCATGTCCAAGCGTGGACGGGATCCACCGAAGGTGTTGGTGGTGACAATGTCAGCCCCAGCCTCGAGGTAGCCCGTGTGGATTGCGATCACGGCGTCCGCGTTCTCGACGTTCCAGAGTTCGCCAGCTCCACCTGGTTCGATCCCCGCGTCTTGCAGCATTGTTCCCATCGCTCCGTCGAACAGGAGGTGGTTACTGGCGGCGAGTCGATCGGTGAGTGCGCTCATGACAGAACCGTAGAGGACATCCCCTGGCCTGGTCACCTCTCGCCAGGGCCAAAGTGACCCGTTTCACGCTGTTCCACCTGCGGTTGCGAGTGCTTGATCACTAGCTCGTTTGCTTGCAGGCACATGAAATCCTTTGCTAGCGTTCGCGGGTCACCCAACTGGGAGACATTTTTTTACCACCTGCGGCGCACTAGGAGTCACGATGAGTTTTGGCCAGGCAGTTACGACATGTCTGCAGAAGTACGTTGGCTTCAGTGGCCGGGCCCGGCGTAGCGAGTACTGGTACTTCGTCCTGTTCGCGATCATCGTTGCGATCATCGCGGCCGTTCTTGACGGCGTCTTCAACTTGCGCACAGTGAGCGCGGCTGGTCAGAAAACTGGGTGGATATCGGTCATCGCTGGCCTCGCTTTGGTTCTGCCGAGCATCGCCGTCACCATGCGACGTCTGCACGACACTGGCCGCTCAGGTTGGTGGTGGCTCGTTTCCGCGCTCTGCGGCATCGGCGCGATCATCGTGTTCTTCTTCTGCCTTGGCGATAGCCAGTCCGGCGACAACGCATACGGCGCCAACCCCAAGAACGCCTGATCTAGCGGGTTCGAGGGCGTCGTCCCGATATCCGATTCGTCACCGCCTCGGCGGCCGCCACTACGGCGGCTCCGAGGCGGTCGCGTTTTCCGCCGACAACAGCGTCCGTGAAAGTCACCGAGACCGAGGCAAGCGGCCGGCCTCCGTGGTCGAACACGCAGGCAGCAACCGACGCGAAGCCGAGGGTCACCTCACCGACTTCGTTAGCCCAGCCTCGCTCGCGCTCGACCCTGAGTCGTTCGCGCAATTCGCGCAGTGATGATGGACCGGCCGAGGTTCGATGTGAGAAGGCCACACTTGATGGATACAGCGCGCGCACCTGCGCTGCTGGTAGGTGAGCAAGCATGGCTCTGCCGCTGGCAGTGAGATGAGCTGGGAGCCGCACCCCGATGTCGGTGATCAGGGTCAGCGCAGTTCGCGGTTGCTCCTTAAGCAGGTACACGGTCTCTGATCCCTGCAGGATGCCCAGGTGCGCGGTCTGGGTCGTTTCGCGCACGAGTTGGGCAAGAACTGGTCGGGCCAAACGTTCCAGGGGCTCGTGCCGTAGATAGGCCGAACCGATCTCGAATGCTGCGACCCCTAAACCGTAGGTCCGTTCCTCAGGGAAGTGCACGATGAAGTCGACGTCACCGAGTTCGTTCAGCAGGTGGTACGTCGTCGATCGTGCGATGCCAACATCGCGCGCGATCGCCGCCGCACCTACCGGCCCTGGACGTGAGGCCAGGTAGCTCAAGATCGCCAAAGTCTGCCGTGCGGCGGGCACCTTGCCGACCATTCTCACCTCAGTCACATTGTCTGGGATTACAGACGCTAACGCGCACCGGGTACCTGCGCAATACAGGTGGAACCGCTGGAATGTGCACATGGCCGAGTCGGCTCGACTCGGTGGCTGCGCTGCATCCTCAGGAGTTGTCATGACCATCACCCCTTCTGTGCCCGGCCCCCGTCCCGTACGTGCCGCCCAAGGCACCGAGCTCAGCACTTTGGGCTGGCCGCAGGAGGCCGCGCTGCGTATGTTGCAGAACAACCTCGACCCTGAGGTCGCCGAGCATCCCGACAAGCTGGTTGTATACGGCGGCACGGGAAAGGCGGCCCGCGACTGGGCGTCCTTTGATGCACTCGAGCGCACGCTACGCACCCTTAAAGGCGACGAGACCATGCTCGTCCAGAGTGGTCGTCCGGTCGGAGTCTTCACAACCCATGAGTGGGCCCCGCGTGTCCTACTCGCGAACTCCAATCTGGTCGGCGATTGGGCCAACTGGGAGGAGTTTCGACGCCTCGAGCACCTTGGCCTCACGATGTATGGACAGATGACCGCAGGCTCGTGGATCTACATCGGTACTCAGGGCATCTTGCAGGGCACCTTCGAGACGTTCGCGGCGGTTGCTGAGCAGCACTTCAACGGCACTCTTGCCGGAACGATCACCTTGACCGCAGGGGTTGGCGGGATGGGCGGCGCACAGCCGCTTGCCGTAACCATGAACGACGGTGTCGCGATCTGTATCGATTGTGATCCCTCGCGCATCGCGCGACGCATCGATCACGGATATCTCGACGTCCTCGCCCGCAACATCGATCATGCGCTCGAGCTCGCGGTGCAGGCTCGCGATGCGCGCAACGGCCTGTCGATCGGGCTGCTCGGCAACGCCGCAGACCTTCTGCCGCAATTCCTTGCGATGGATGCGCCCATCGATATCGTCACCGATCAGACCTCGGCTCATGACCCGCTGTCATACCTGCCGCAGGGCATCGACTTCGACGACATGGAGGCCTATGCCAAGAAGGACCCAGCAGAATTCACTAACCGCGCGCGCGAATCGATGGCCAGGCATGTCGAGGCAATGGTCGGATTCATGGACAAGGGTGCCCAGGTGTTCGACTACGGAAACTCGATTCGTGGCGAGGCCAAGATCGCTGGATATGCTCGCGCTTTCGACTTCCCCGGCTTTGTGCCCGCCTACATTCGCCCGCTCTTCAGTGAAGGCAAAGGGCCATTCCGCTGGGCAGCGCTTTCGGGAGATCCAGCCGACATCGCCGCTACTGACCGCGCAATCTTGGAGTTGTTCCCCGACAACGCCAACCTGCAGCGTTGGATCCCGTTAGCCCAAGAGCGCGTGCACTTTCAGGGGCTCCCGGCTCGCATCTGTTGGCTCGGTTATGGCGAACGTCATCTCGCTGGTCTTCGCTTCAACGAGATGGTTGCCTCGGGCGAACTGAAGGCTCCGATCGTGATCGGCCGCGATCACCTCGACTGTGGATCGGTTGCCTCTCCATATCGGGAGACCGAGTCGATGCTCGATGGCTCGGATGCCATTGCCGACTGGCCCCTGCTCAATGCGATGGTCAACGTCGCATCGGGTGCGTCGTGGGTGTCGATTCACCATGGTGGCGGGGTCGGAATTGGTCGTTCGATTCACGCAGGTCAGGTCGCGGTGGCCGATGGGACCGACTTGGCTGCGCAGAAGTTGGAGCGCGTATTGACCAACGATCCTGGTATGGGTGTCATTCGGCACGTCGACGCGGGCTATGAACGCGCGACCGAGGTCGCCGATGAGCGTGGCGTGCGCATCCCTATGCGCGAGCATGTCTGACGTGAGCCCTTCGCTGCTCGTCGACAACATCGGCGAACTCGTCACCAACGACCCGCACGTTGGGGCGTCGACGCTCGGCATCATTCGCGATGCCGCAGTGCTGGTCATCGACGGCAGCGTTGCCTGGATAGGCAAGTCTGGCCAAGCACCGGCAGCCGATGACGTCGTGCGCGTCGATGCTGCGGGCTCCGCGGTGATCCCTGGCTTCGTCGACAGTCACGGTCACTTGGTGTTCGCTGGTGATCGGGCCGACGAGTTCGCAGCTCGGATGGCGGGGCAGGCATACAGTGCCGGCGGGATTGCCTCCACCGTGCGTGCCACTCGTTCGGCCACGGATGCCGAACTCGAAGCAAACGTCGTTCGCCTTGTCGCTGAAGCGAATGCGAGCGGCACCACCACTGTCGAATGCAAGTCCGGCTATGGCTTGTCGGTGCACGATGAGGCGCGTTCCCTGAGAGCGGCGGTGGGTCACACCGATGAGATCACCTATCTCGGGGCGCATGTGGTGCCAGCCGATTTCATCGGGCGTGCTGACGACTACGTGGCGCTCGTGGTGGGCGAGATGCTCGACGTCTGCGCGCCGCTAGCTGGCTGGATCGACGTGTTCTGCGACCGCGGCGCGTTCGACGTAGATCAGGCGCGAGCCATCTTGCAAGCAGGAATGGAGCGGGGCTTGCGACCGCGCATTCACGCCAACCAGTTGCAGCACGGCCCAGGGGTACAACTCGCAGTTGAGCTCGATGCTGCATCGGCCGATCACGTCACACATCTCGACGATGCCGACATCGATGCGCTCGCCGGATCGAACACCGTCGCAACGTTGTTACCCGGCGCCGAGTTCTCCACGCGATCGGCATACCCCGACGCACGTCGCCTACTAGGTGCGGGTGTAACGGTTGCACTTGCAGCTGACTGCAATCCAGGTTCGAGCTACACCACGAACATGCCGTTCTGCATCGCGCTGGCAGTCCGTGACATGCGGATGACTCCTGGCCAGGCAGTGTGGTCGGCGACCGCAGGTGGAGCCCGCGCGCTTCGTCGTACCGATGTCGGTTCACTGCTCGTTGGTTCGCGCGGCGACCTAGTGATCCTTGATGCGCCAAGTCACATTCACCTTGCCTACCGCCCCGGAGTTCCACTCGTGCGCCAGGTTTGGCGTGCGGGTGTGGCTGTGCACTGATCCATGATGACGACCAAGGAGTCCCAATGTCAGTGTCTGTAGCCTCGGAGATCGTGCTTGATGATCACGGTGTGACCATCGACGACGTGGTCGCGGTTGCGCGTGGCAACGCTCGCGTGGTCATCTCTGCCAATGCGCGAGTGGGTATCGCTGCCACTCGTGCGCATGTTGAAGAACTCGCTGCTGGGGCCGAGCCAAAGTATGGGATTTCCACCGGATTTGGCGCCCTGGCCAACCGGCACATCACACCGGAGCTGCGGGCGCAGTTGCAGCGCTCACTCATCCGCTCCCACGCGGCGGGCATGGGTGCGCCCGTCGAGCGCGAGGTCGTCCGAGCCCTGATGTTCCTCCGGCTTAAGACACTTGCGTCCGGACGTACTGGGGTGCGGCCGCTACTCGTCGACACTATGGCTGCTGTTCTCAACGCTGGCATCACACCAGTTGTCTACGAGTTCGGATCGCTCGGCTGCAGTGGCGACCTCGCTCCGCTCTCGCACTGCGCACTTGTGTTGATGGGCGAAGGCACCGCCACGGGCCCCGACGGCGTCGAGGCAGATTCGGCGATGTTGCTGAAAGCGGCGGGCATCGAACCAGTGGTACTCGAGGCCAAGGAGGGCCTAGCGCTGATCAATGGCACCGACGGAATGCTCGGCATGTTGTGCCTTGCGATCGTTGACCTCGAGGAACTCTGCGATGTTGCCGACATCACCGCAGCGATGAGTGTTGAAGCGTTGCTCGGCACCGATCGAGTTTTCGCACCGGATCTGCATGAGCCACTTCGTCCCCATCCGGGGCAGGCTCGTTCCGCCGCGCGGATGTTTGCCGCCCTCGCAGGCTCGGCGATCGTTGCCTCGCACCTTGACGGCGACACTCGTGTCCAGGATGCGTATTCGCTGCGGTGCGCCCCGCAGGTCGCTGGGGGAGCGCGCGACACGATCACCCATGCACGGCTCGTTGCCGGACGCGAGCTCGCTGCATCGATCGACAATCCGGTGGTGCTGCCTGACGGGCGGGTCGAGTCGAACGGCAACTTCCATGGTGCGCCCGTCGCCTACGTTCTGGACTTTCTCGCGATCGTGTCTGCCGATTTGGGCTCTATCGCTGAGCGCCGCACTGATCGGCTACTCGACAAGGCACGCTCGCACGGGTTGCCAGCTTTTCTGGCCGATGATCCGGGCGTCGATTCCGGTCTGATGATCGCTCAGTACACGCAAGCTGCCTTGGTCTCGGAGAACAAGCGTCTCGCGGTTCCTGCGTCGGTAGATTCGATTCCCAGTTCTGCGATGCAAGAGGATCACGTGTCGATGGGTTGGTCGGCTGCACGCAAGCTACGTCACTCCGTCGACAACCTTCGACGCATACTCGCGATTGAACTTGTCGCGGCAGCCAGAGGCATAGAACTGCGTTCCCCGTTGACTCCCTCGCCTGTGACAGGCGCTGTGGTCAGGGCATTGAGACGGACTGTTCCGGGGCCAGGCACTGATCGCTATCTTGCTCCTGAGCTCTTCGCGGCCGAGACCTTCTTGCAGCAAGGTGGTATGTCGTTAGCGCTTTCCGAAGCTGGCGAACTCCTTTAGGCGGTGCGTCAGTGGCCGAGGTCTGGCGGCGCGGATTCGCGATTCACAGCACAGCGCACTGACCGACCGATACTGTTATGACGCTCTCGCTGAGGGCTTATCGACCTACCTTTACCCGTGAGGATCCTCATGCTGACCCCCTTTATCGCCAACGCAGCAGATGCGACCGACCTAACTGACTGGGGACCACTCGCGACCGCGCTCGGCGCGCCGATGCATCAGTCGGGCGTCTACATGCACGAAGGGCCTGGCATCGAGTCGGGCATCTGGCAGTGCACTCCAGGCTTGTCTCGCTGGGAGTTTGCGACCAATGAGTTCATCCACGTGCTCTGGGGCGCGATGACGGTGACACATGACGGCGAAGACCCGGTCGAGGTTTCTGCCGGCTCCACGGTGCTGTTCGCCAAAGGCTGGTCTGGCACTTGGGAGATTACCGAGACCATCCGCAAGGTGTTCGTCGTCTTCTAATCGAGAACTCGGCTATACGGCTATACGGCTATACGGCTATACGGCTATACGGCTATACGGCTATACGGCTATACGGCTATACGGCTATACGGCGCAGCCGTATAGCCGTATAGCCGAGACGATTAGGCCTTGATTCTGGAGTTGGTGGGGTCATACAAGGGGCGCAGCGACGCGCGCGCCGGCCAGATGCGATCCGCGATCTCCACCGTCCACACGCCCGACTCGATCCAGTCGTTGTCGATGGGGACGTCGGCTTCGAGCATTGCCAGGCCTACTGCTCCGCCTAGCGTGAATCCGTACGAAGCGGCGCGTAGGTATCCGACAGCGACGCCGTCTCGGCGAACAACCTCGGCGTGGAACATCATCGGTTCGGGGTCGGTCACCAGGATTTGGACTAGGCGCTGTCGCATCGGCCCTTCTGCCTTCCGCGCGATGACTGCCTCGCGTCCGATGAAGCCACCTGGCTTATCGAGGTCGACTGCAAACCCGAGCCCGACGTTGAGTACCGAATCGGTGTTGTCGATGTCGTGGCCGTAGTCGCGGTACGCCTTTTCCAAGCGCAGGCTCGAGAGTGCCTTGAGGCCAGCGTGACGCAGGCCGAACGCCGAACCTGCTGCAACGAGCAGGTCGTAGACGTGTACTGCCTGTTCAGCAGGCACGAACAGCTCGTAGCCGAGTTCGCCGACATATGTGATGCGAGTGCAGAGTGCGCGGCCGAAGCCGAGGTCGATTTCGCGGGCGGCACGGAACGGGAACGCGTCGTTGGACATGTCGGCGCTGGTCACTGCCGACATAAGTTCGCGTGATCGTGGCCCCTGGACGTTGATCTGGGCGTATGCGCCTGTGATGTCGGTGACGAACGCTTGGTACCCGTCGAGATTTCGGCGTAGGTGCGTTTCGACGTGACGGTGCGCCGTGTCGGAAGCGACCACCCAGTACTTGTCATGGGCCAACTTCGTGACGGTGAGGTCAGCCTCAAGCTTGCCCAACTCATTGAGCCATTGGGTATAGGTGATGACACCGGACTCGCCGTCGACACTGTTGGCTGAGATCCAGTTCAACCGAGTACCTGCGTCAGGACCTTGTACGAGGAACTTCGCCATGAACGACATGTCCATGAGGATCACGTCTTTGCGAGCTGCGTGATGCTCGGCCTCCCAATGCGCAAACCAGTCAGGCCGGCCCCATGTGAGCGCACCGTGCACTGGCGAAACCCCTTCTGGTGCATACCAACCCGGGCTCTCCCAGCCGCTGACATCCCTGAAGTTTGCGCGCTGTGCTTCGAGCCGATGATGGATGGGCGACAACTTGGCGCCGCGTGCGGTCTCCATCGAGTAGTCGGGGTAGTGGCACGCGTATACGCGACCCAGGCTCTCGACCGTGCGGCTTGCCCGGTACTCAGGGTTGCGCTGATAGGTGTGTAGGCGATCGATGTTCATACCGGTGATGTCTATGTCTGCGTGACCCGTAGTGATCCAATGCGCCATTGCCCGGCCAAGCCCACCGCCGGTCAGGATGCCGATTGAGTTCAAGCCGGCCGCGACAAAGTAGTTGCGCAGTTCGGGTGCCTCGCCAACCACTGGGGCGAGATCGGGGGTGAAGCTCTCGGGGCCGCAGAAGAACTTGCGGACGCCCACCTCCTTTGAGATGGGGATTCTGCTCATCGCCGCATCGAGGTATGGGGTCATCCGATCCCAGTCAGGAGGTATTTCGCCGAAGGAGAATGACTCTGGAATTCGTTCGACGTTCCATGGCGCGCACACAGCCTCGAACAGGCCAACCATCAGCCCGCCACCTTCCTCGCGGAAGTAGCCGAAGTTCGCGGGATCTTCCAACACGGGGAACGACTTGTTGATTGAGTCGAACTCCTCGGTGATCAGGTAGTAGTGCTCGGCCGCTTGCAGCGCGATGTTGACCCCGGCCTGCTCGCCGAGTTGCCGCGCCCACATCCCCGAGCAGTTCACGACGTACTCAGCCTCTATAGCGCCGTACGCGGTCGTGACGCCTGTAACTGCGCCCGACTTGGTCGTGACCCCGGTTACCGGTACCCCCTCGATGACCGTGACGCCCTTCATCCGCGCGCCCTTTGCCAGGGCCATGGTGACGTCGACCGGATTGACCCGGCCGTCCTCCGCGACGTAGAAGCCAGCGAGTACGTCATCCACGCGCGCTATAGGGAATAACTCACCTACCTCTCGCGCCGAGATCTCATGGACGTCGACCCCGCAGTAGCGGTTGAAGGCCGACACTCGTCGGTACTCCTCAAGACGGCCCGGATCCGTTGCGATCTCAATGAACCCGACGGGCATGAATCCGGTGGATTGTCCGGTCTCGGCCTCGAGCCGCGAGTACAGATCGCGGGTGTACTTACGGAACTCAGTTGAGGTCTCCGAGGTCGACCCGAAGGTGACCATGAGCCCAGCGGCATGCCAGGTAGTGCCGGAGGTGAGTTTGTCCCGTTCGAGGAGCACCACATCGGTCCAGCCCTGATCGGCCAAGTGATAGGCGACCGAGGATCCGATCACTCCACCACCGATGACGACGACGCGGGCACGTGCGGGGAGACCTGGATCTGCCATGCCGGGAAGCGTACGCGCAGGCACCCAGATGTGGGTGTAGGCCGAAGTTCTGGTTCCGTGACTGTCGGCTGCCGTTGGCGCCGCCTAGCCCGGACACAACGAAACCCCGCCTCGGGGGGGGTGAGGCGGGGCTTCGGTAAGTGGAGCTATCCGGGGGGATGCTTGCCCCACTTGCGGGTTGAGTCGAGAAGTTCCTCCGGGGGGGGTGGGGGTACTTCTCGCCTCTGTCGTCTAAGAAGACCATCCGACGTGGACCTCTCCAAAGCCGCAAGATGGGCCGCTCATTGGCTCACGAATGCCGGCGCAGCGTCGCTACAGTGCCGACACGGGCCGGCAATGCCACGGGAATGCGCCGTTCGGGCGAATCAGCCCGGCCAATTTCCTGACGGCATCAGATGCGCTAGGCGCAGCTCGGGCTTACAGATCTGGGTGTGGCGGCGCAACGGGTGGACGTCGGCCGGTCTCTGTCTCCCAGGTCGACAGCTGCTGCTCGAGCGCCTTCATCAACTCGATCACGTGGGTGGGCGGCATCCGGATCCGGGCGCTGACCACGAGGTCCTGGACGATGGTTGAGGCGTCGTCGATCTGCTCAACCCGAGCGGGGCCGCGGGCTGAGAGGAAGTCGATGACTAGTGATTCCGGGGTATGCCACACGGAGGCGAAGTCAGCGGGAACGCCGACCACATGCTCGGTTGGCAATTCGATTTTGTGGGTGCGCGGCAGTTGGGTAGGGACCTCATCCATACCGCCGACCGTACCTCTCGTGCGTGCCTTGAACGAGGATCTCGCCAATGTCGCAAAACCAAGCATGGTGTTCAGGGCGGGAACGTGGGTATGCTAGGCGGTGGTTGCAGTACTTCGTTCGTACTGGAGGCCAAGGGTGGGGTTTCTCCACTTGAGGTGTCCGCGCAAGACACGTCCCCATGGGCAGGTCTGGACGGCGACGGCAAGCAGCCCAGACCGGGTAAAGCGCACGGTCTGTACCGTCCCCATGAGGAGACAAGTAATGGCGCAAGGCACTGTCAAGTGGTTCAACGCGGAGAAGGGCTACGGCTTCGTATCTCCCGATGACAGCGACACGGACGTATTCGTCCACTTCTCGGCGATCCAGGGCAACGGCTACCGTTCGCTCGAGGAGAACCAGCGTGTTGAGTTCGAAATCGGTACTGGCCAGAAGGGCCCGCAAGCCGAAAACGTCCGCGCAATCTGATTTAGTTCAGAGCGCACTGTAAGTGCCCGTCCCGGTTCGCCGGGGCGGGCACTTGCCTTTTCATTGCGTTTGCAACGCGCCGGGTTGATTCTTGTGCGAGTGATGTGAGTCACCGGATTCGCTCGGATGCCCCCATGTTGCTTGTGCCTTTCATCACAAAGACCCCTCAGAAAGTCAGAAGCGGGATTCGGCGACTGGGAATGGGGGCATTCTTAGTGCACTCTTCGAGGTACTTGCGCAACATCCAGGCGATAGGACAGTGCAGTCATGTCGGTTATTTCAGGTCTTGAGAACCCACCAACTCGCAACAAGAAGTTGCTTGAGTGGGTGGAAGAAGTTGCGGCGCTTACTCAGCCCGACCGCGTCGAGTGGGCCGATGGCTCACAGGACGAGTGGGACCGGCTGAGCGCTCTGTTGGTCGAGACGGGCACGTTCGTCCAACTCAACCCGCAGACTCGCCCGAACTCGTTCTTGGCTCGCTCGAACCCCAGTGATGTGGCGCGGGTCGAGGACCGGACTTTCATCTGTTCGCTCGACCAGCAGGACGCAGGCCCCACTAACAACTGGGCCGACCCAGTCGAGATGCGACAGAACCTCAAGGGTCTGTTCGCTGGCTGCATGCGCGGTCGCACGATGTACGTCGTGCCTTTCTCGATGGGTCCGCTCGGGTCGCGCATCTCGCAACTCGGTGTCGAGCTCACCGATTCGCCTTACGTCGTGGTCAACATGCGGATTATGACCCGCATGGGGCAGGCGGCACTGGACCTCATCGGTGAAGACGGCGATTTTGTACCGGCCTTGCACTCGGTTGGGCACCCACTGCTTGATGACGCACCCGATGTTGCCTGGCCGTGCAGCGAGACCAAGTACATCGTCCACTTCCCCGAGACTCGCGAGATCTGGTCCTACGGATCGGGCTACGGCGGAAACGCGCTACTTGGCAAGAAGTGCTTCGCCCTTCGTATCGCCTCGGTGATGGCTCGTGATGAAGGCTGGCTCGCCGAACACATGCTCATCTTGAAGATCACGCCGCCCAGCGGCGAGGTTAAGTACGTCTCGGCCGCGTTCCCATCCGCCTGCGGCAAAACCAACCTCGCCATGCTCGAGCCGACCTTGGCCGGCTGGAAGGTTGAAACCATCGGCGATGACATCTGCTGGATGCGCTTCGGCGAAGATGGTCGCCTATACGCGATCAACCCCGAGGCCGGATTCTTCGGCGTTGCGCCCGGCACCGGAATGGCCACTAACGCCAACGCGATCAAGTCGCTCACCGCCAACTGCATCTACACCAACGTCGCGCTTACCGATGACGGCGATATCTGGTGGGAGGGCCTCACCGACGACGCGCCCGCGCATCTCGTCGACTGGAAGGGCAACGACTGGACCCCAGCCGGCGGCGAACTTGCAGCGCACCCCAATGCTCGATTCACCGCCCCTGCGGGGCAGTGTCCGTCGATCGCGCCAAACTGGGAAGATCCTGCGGGCGTGCCCATTTCGGCGATCCTCTTTGGTGGTCGACGCGCTACCAACGTGCCGCTGGTCAATGAGTCCTTCGATTGGGAGCACGGCGTCTTCCTAGGCGCAACCATTGCCTCGGAGAAGACCGCAGCCGCAGAGGGCACGGTTGGCGAACTGCGCCGCGACCCGTTCGCGATGCTGCCGTTCTGCGGTTACAACATGGCCGACTATTGGGGTCACTGGCTCTCGGTTGGTAAGGCGACTTCGCCTGAGAAGCTGCCCAAGATCTACCAGGTGAACTGGTTCCGCAAGGACGTCGAAGGTAACTACATCTGGCCGGGCTATGGCGAGAACAGCCGGGTTCTTGCCTGGATCATCGATCGACTCGAAGGCACTGCTCCGGCCCAGGAAACTCCAATCGGTCGGCTGCCTGTCGAGGGCGGCCTCGACGTCTCAGGTATGGATCTTGCCGACGACGTCCTCGCTGAGCTCTTCGCGGTCGATGCGCACTCGTGGGTGGCTGAGGCCGACCTCACAGCCGAGTACTTCACTCAGTTCGGTGACCGGGTGCCATCGCAGATGTACGCGCAACTCGACTCACTCAAAGCGCGCCTTCAGTAGGTTCGCATCGCGGCGGCCTGCTTTGGTCGGAGGCGGTCTTAGTCTCCGATCGTGGCGACCAGGACCGCCTTTGTCGTGTGCAGGCGATTTTCAGCCTGGTCGAAGGCGATGTTTATGTTGGATTCGAAGACGTCGTGGGTGACCTCGAGCCCATCGGTCATCCCGGTCTTGGTCGCAATCTGTTGTCCCACGACTGTGTTCATGTCGTGGAATGCCGGCAGGCAGTGCATGAACTTCACGTCGTCGCGGCCCGTTGCCGCGAGCGCTGCCGCGTTAACTTGATAGGGACGTAGCAGGTCGATGCGCTCATCCCAGGTGTCGACCGGCTCGCCCATCGAAACCCAGACGTCGGTATGGACGAAGTCGGCCCCCTCGAGGGCTTCAGTGGGATTCTCCGTGAGCAGAATGCGAGCTCCTGATGCAGCAGCCCGTTCCTGTGCGAGTGACTGGACGTTCGCCGAGGGCCACAGCGCGCGAGGCGCGGCAATGCGGACGTCAGCTCCCATGATTGCGCCCATGACCAGCAGCGAGTTACCCATGTTTGATCGCGCATCGCCCAGGTAGCAGTACACAATCTCATTGGCCGGCATGTTCGAGTGTTCGATCATGGTGAGGAAGTCGGCAAGCATCTGGGTTGGGTGCCAGTCGTCGGTGAGCCCGTTGTAGACCGGCACGTCGGAGTATTGAGCGAGTGTCTCGACGGTCTGCTGCGAACTACCGCGAAAGCCGATTGCGTCATACATGCGCGACAGCACTCGAGCAGTGTCGGCGGCAGATTCCTTGTGTCCGAGTTGGGATGAACTCGGATCTAAGTAAGTGACGTTTGCGCCTTGGTCGTAGGCGCTTACCTCGAGGGCGCAGCGTGTACGCGTTGAGGTCTTCTCGAAGATCAGCGCCATCGATCGCCCGATGAGCCGTCGCACTTCGGTGCCCGAACGCTTCTCGAGTTTGAGATCACGGGCTAGGTCAATGAGGTACTGGAGTTCGAGGCTGGTGAAGTCGACCTCCTTGAGGACGTCACGTCCACGAAGGTTGATCTGCTCTGCTCCCGAATTCACGGCATAAGCCTAGTGATGAGGCTGATCTAGAGGTTGGCCAGGTCTGGCGTGCCGCTCTCGCGGCAGGAGTGTGAGTTAGGTGAGTGTGAGTTAGCGGGCGAGCATCTCGTTGATGTAGTCGACGCCAGCCGCGCGAATGCCCTCACCCTTGTCGCGGCCAAACGTGGTCAACGTGGAACGTACGTAGATGCGCTCGCGCTCTTCTTCGGTGAGGCCACCCCACACGCCATACGGCTCGCGTGCCCGGATCGCGTAGTCGGCACATTCGAGACGGACTTCGCAGCGGCCACAGACAGACTTCGCGGCACGGTCACGACGCAGCCGGGACATTCCGCGTTCGTTTTGCGGGTGGAAGAAAAGCGCAGTATCGGCCTCACGGCAGGCGCCCTGCTCTTGCCAATCCCATGTCGCGTCGACTGGAACCTGTGCTAGCGGTTGTTGCGGCATTTCTTCTCCTTCAACAATCCAGACGGTCCACACACCAACTGGACGGTGAATCATTACGCCCTGTATGGAAATCTTCACTCGGTGTGGTGCTATTTGGGCATCGGCCATTCGGTGGACTTCCTGAGCCTTCCCGTTGGCGATTCACCCGTTTGGTGGATGCCGAGAGTCCAACGCACCGGTCGGATCGATAGAGGGCATGCTTATCCCGTGACACTTCTGCCGCTTGACCTACCGCTGGCACTCCCAGCGGCTGGCCGGTTGCTCGTCGCTGCGCCCTTGCTGATCGATCCAAACTTTGAGCGCTCGGTTCTGTTGCTCCTCGATCACGACGAAGAAGGAAGTTTGGGGCTCATCTTGAATCGGCCCTCAGTGGTGTACGTGGGGTCGGTTCTCCCGCCATGGGAAGGCCGGACGATCGGTACCGACGTCTTGTTCTCGGGGGGTCCAGTGGCCGACGACAGTGCCTTGGCGCTCGGCCTGCTGCCCGGCCCATTCGATGGGCCCGAACCAGATGGCTTCCGACGGGTAGCTGGTCCTTTCGGCCTCGTCGATCTTGACTGTGACCCTGACTCCGCACTGGCCGATCTCGAAGCGGTGCGCATCTTCGCGGGCTATGCCGGTTGGGGCGCCGACCAGTTGGCCGACGAGATTGCCGAGGGAGCCTGGTATGTCGTTGATGGGGGGCCGGTCGATGTCTTCGCCCCAGGGTCTGTCGACTTGTGGCAACGAGTATTACGACGTCAGCGTGGAGACCTAGCGTTCGTGGCGACACCGTCGGTCGACCCATCACTGAACTAATGCTGGGTATTGGTCGCGAGTAACTAGCATGGGCAGCATGACGACGCCGTTCGAGCCACAACACATGCCTGAGCCGGACACCTTCGGCGACACCATGGTCGAGGAACGTCCCGATACCTCTTTTGGTGATGGCGACCATGAGCGTTTCGCTCACTACGTCAAGAAGGACAAGATCATGGAGTCGGCCCTTTCGGGCCAGCCCGTGATCGCGCTGTGCGGCAAGGTCTGGGTGCCGGGCCGCGACCCGAACAAGTTCCCCGTTTGCCCTGACTGCAAACGTATATACGAAGGTCTCTTCCCTGCCCGTGACAGCGACGGGAAGAAGCCCTGACCGTCGAAGACGGAACGGGACTCAACGACGCGGGGGAGTCGCCGGCACCGTCGCCGCCGTCCGCGCCACGGTCAGCACCGATACCGCTCTCTGGCCTGTTCGCGCCGGAATACCGGGCGTACACCATCGGCGTGATCGCCATGATGACCATGTTCGGCTTCGAGGGAATCGGCATTGCCACCGCGATGCCAGTCGTCGCCCAGGATCTGGGCGGGCTCAGCATGTATGCGTGGGCCTTCAATGGCTACCTCGTGTCGAGCCTGGTCGCGATGGTCATTGCTGGCGAATGGTGCGACCGAGCCGGCCCCAGGCTTCCGATGACAGTGGGCGCGACAGTTTTTGGGCTGGGTGCTTTCATCGCTGGTGCCGCGTGGAACATGCCAGTGCTCATTGGTGGCCGAGTTATTGAAGGCATTGGCGGTGGGCTATGCATTGTCGCGGTCTATGTGATTTTGGGCCGCGCCTTTCCCGATGCGATCCGACCCCGAGCATTCACCTTGCTCTCGATGGCCTGGGTGGCTCCCTCGATCGTCGGCCCATTCGTCGCCGGCTTTTTGACTGATTACGTCTCATGGCGCCTGGTCTTCTGGCTTGTGGTTCCTTTCATCATTCCGGTGGTGCTGCTGGCGCAGCGCCTCGTCCGACTGGGTGGCGGAGCCGACGAGGCACCACCTCGGTGGAACCGGCTTATGTTCGCAGTTGCCGCTGCTACCGGGCTTGCGCTACTGCAAGAGGCTGGGGCTCGACGCGATGCGCTGGGAATCGCGCTAGCAATAGTCGCGCTGGCAATCTTGATCCCAGCCCTAAGCCGATTGCTACCGCACGGTGCCTTGTGGTTCGCCCCGGGCCTGCCCACGGTCGTCATGATGCGAGGCGTGCTAGCTGGCGCCTTCTTCGCGGGTGAGGCGTTTGTGCCGCTAGCGCTCCACACACTTCGCGGGGCATCGACAGCGCAGGCCGGACTGATCCTGACCGTTGGTGCGCTGGCGTGGGCGTTGGGATCGCAGACGCAGGGCCGTCTCTACGGGCGAATGCCTCGGGGACGTCTCGTCGAGATCGGTGCCACGCTCACGGCCACGTGCTTGTTACTGCTACCGCTGGCACTTGTTCCATGGCTCCCATTCTGGATCGCGGCAGTGCCTTGGTTCATTGGCGCGCTTGGCACGGGTATGTGCTTCGGAGTGATTGGCACGCTCACCTTAGAGATGTCTGATCCCGGCGATCAGGGTACGAACTCCGCGGCGGTGCAAGTGCTTGATTCCGTGGGATCGGTCGTCTGTATCGGCGTCGCTGGCGCGATCTTCGCTGGCGCCCACGCTGCCGATCACGTGTCCGCCTGGACCTTTGTGACCATGTGGTGGGTGATGGCAGCGGTGGCACTTGGTGGCGCGATTGCGGCCCGGCGGATCCCCGCGGCTGCCTCGTCCTAGCCTCGCGATAGCACGGGTGGACCGTGACACGCGCTACCACCCACCTACGCATGTCGGCCGGTAGACCTGCCTAGAGTCAGCGTCCTATGACTGCCTTCGCCGCCGCTAACGTCTCACCGGCATACCGACCTCCTCGCGGCTCTGCCGAACGACTACGCGCCTGGCAGCAGGCGGCGCTTGAGTCCTACCTTGCGCTCTCGCCGCGTGACTTCCTCACTGTGGCCACACCCGGCTCCGGTAAGACCACGTACGCGCTGCGGGTCGCCACCGAACTACTCGATAGCCGGGTAGTCGAGCGCATCATCGTGGTCGCTCCCACGGAGCACCTCAAGGCGCAATGGTCCGAGGCTGCTGCTCTGGTGGGGATCGTTCTTGACGCTGACTTCTCGGGCGCGAGGGGCACGACCAGTAGCGACTCCGCGGGCATCGCGGTCACCTATGCGGGAGTCGCGGCCAACCCGCTGTTGTTTCGCCGCAGGGTCGAAGACCGAAAGACCTTGGTCATCCTCGATGAGGTACACCATGCGGGCGATTCGATGTCGTGGGGTGAATCGGTACGGGAAGCCTTCGAGCCTGCCACTCGTCGCCTAGCGCTGACGGGCACCCCGTTCCGATCTGATGTCAATCCCATCCCCTTCGTGTCGTATGTGCCGGGGCCCGATGGCATTGCGCGAAGTGCTGCAGACCATGTCTACGGGTACGCCGAGGCGCTGCGCGATCGCGTTGTCCGTCCGGTGATGTTCCTTGCATACAGCGGGCGCATGAGATGGCGCACCCGCGCAGGTGACGAAGTCAGCGCTGACCTCGCGGGCGATCAGTCCAAGGACGTCACCCGACAGGCGTGGCGCACTGCGCTGGATCCGCAAGGCGAATGGATTCCGCAGGTGTTGCGTGCGGCCGATCGTCGACTCACTGAAGTTCGCAAGCATGTCCCGGATGCTGCTGGCTTGGTCATCGCCAGCGACCAAACGAAGGCTCGTGCGTACGCTCGCCAGTTGGAGGCGATCACTGGACGAAAGCCGGTAGTCGTGCTGTCCGACGACCCAAAGTCGGGCGAGCGCATCGCTAATTTCGGGTCCAGTGATGATCGTTGGATGGTCGCGGTTCGCATGGTAAGTGAAGGCGTCGACGTCCCTCGGTTCATGGTTGGTGTCTACGCCACGTCGGCCTCCACTCCGCTGTATTTCGCGCAAGCCGTCGGCCGATTCGTTCGAGCTCGACGTCGCGGCGAGACTGCGAGTGTCTTCTTGCCGAGTGTGCCCCTGTTGCTGCGTCTTGCTGGTGAACTCGAAGAGCAGCGTGATCATGTCCTGGGTCGCGTATACGACGGCATGTGGACCGAAGAAGATGCACTCATCGCGGCTGCATTAGCGCAACGCACCACCCCTGATCTGCTCGATGATCAGCTCTCTTTCGAGGCGTTGGAGAGTGAGGCGACCTTTGATCGGGTGCTCTTCGACGGTGGCGAGTTTGGCGCCGGGGTCACACCGGGAACGGTTGAGGAGGAGGACTTCCTTGGCATTCCCGGTCTTTTGGATGCCGATCAGGTCTCGGATTTGTTGCGATCGCGTGGCAGTCGGGTCAAGGTGGCGGCTGGTCAGCCGGTCGTCACGACCGTCGATATCTCGGCGCTGAAGCGCGAATTAGGCGACTGCGTAAAGGCCTATGCACGCCAAATGTCCTTGTCCCAAGCGACAATCCACGCCGACCTACGTCGAATATGCGGGGGCCCCGAGGTGCCCCGTGCGAGTGCCGCCGAGCTTCGTCAGCGGGTCGATCGGGTGCGAACCTGGGCAACCACCCCGTCACGAAGAGGCCGCTGACTTTGACACAATGGTCCCAGCGTGCGAGGAAGGCTCGTGCGAGTTCTTCGGAGGCCCCCAATGCGTCGTTCACTTCTGTCTGCTGTCCCTCTAGTTGCACTGCTGCTCGCTGCATGCGGCTCGAGCGCGACTAGCGATCCAGGCTCGTCGTCACCAGCACCGGCATCGAGTGCGGCGAGTTCGCCGTCGGCCGATCCGTGTGCGCCTGCATCACTCGCGACTGTGACCGCCGGCAAGCTGACGATTGGCACCGACAAGCCGGCTTACCCGCCCTATTTCGTCGATGACACGCCATCCAACGGCAAGGGCTTCGAGTCTGCGGTGGCCTATGCCGTCGCTAAGCAGTTGGGCTACACCAACGATGCTGTCACCTGGACCGTCGTGCCGTTCAACAACTCCTATGCCCCAGGCAAGAAGAGTTTCGACTTTGACATCAACCAGATTTCGATCACGCCCGAGCGCGCGAAAGTTGTCACGTTCTCCGACGGCTACTACACCGTGAATCAAGCCGTGGTGTCGTTGACCACATCGAAGATCGCTGGCGCAAAGACTTTGGCCGAGTTGCAGGCCGCCAAGCTCGGCGCTCAGGTCGGTACGACTTCGCTCAAGTACATCCAGGATGACATCAAGCCAGCAGCGCAGCCGAGCGTTTTCAACGACAGCGCGGCAGCTACCGCGGCGTTGAAGAACGGTCAGATCGATGGCCTCGTTGTTGATCTCCCCACCGCCTACTACATCACGGCGGCTGAACTCGACAACGGCAAGATCGTCGGCCAGTTCCCCGGCGTCGCTGGTCCAGACGCCGAACAGTTCGGCATGCTGTTCCAGAAGGACAACCCGTTGGCCACCTGTGTCAACCAGGCACTCGCATCCTTGCAGGCGTCTGGCGACCTCCAGAAGATCCAGGATCAGTGGCTCGCAGGGGTCGACGCGCCGTACTTCGCTAGCTAACGGTTCGCCGGGGGCGGAGAGTGCGGGAGACTTCCCCCGTGACCCCCGTGACTCCAGACGTAGGCTCGCCGTACGTCGATCCAGTTCGTCGTGACCTGATGCACCGAAAGGCGCGTCGCGACGTCCTGGTCGCGTCGGCGAGCCTCGTCGCGTTCGTGGTTGTCGCGGTGGTGTTCGTCTCGACCGCACCGGGCTGGCCGACCGTGCAGGAGTTGTTCTTCAGCGGCGAGAGTTTCAGTGCATCAATCGGTGAGGTGCTTTCGGCGTTCTGGCTGAACGTCCGGATCTTCCTCATTGCCGAGCCAGCAATTCTCGTTCTTGCCCTTGCCATTGCACTTGTCCGTGGCACGTCAGCCCCGGTGATGTTCCCGCTTAGGGTTATCGCTGCTATCTACACCGACATCTTCCGCGGTATTCCGACCATCCTGTTGGTCTTGCTCTTGGGATTCGGAGTGCCAGCCCTCAATAGTGATGGCATCACCAACGAACCGCTTGTCTGGGGAACCGTCGCGCTGGTTCTGTCGTATAGCGCCTACGTCGCCGAGGTGTTTCGCGCAGGAATCGAATCGGTTCACCCTTCACAACGTTCCGCAGCGCGCTCGCTTGGCTTGTCGGCAAGTCAGACCTCGCGCTATGTCGTTCTGCCACAGGCCATTCGACGTGTCGTTCCACCGCTGCTCAATGACTTCATCTCACTTCAGAAGGACACCGCACTTGTGTCGGTAATCGGGCCGATCGAGGCATTGCGACAGGCGCAGATTGACTCGTCGTTCACCTTCAACTTCACTCCGTATGTCTGCGCCGCTCTTTTGTTCATAGCGCTTACTGTTCCGATGACCAGATTCGCTGATTGGCTTAACGCTCGCGCGGCCAAGCAGCGCAATGCTGGAGGCAGCGCATGACACATCCGCTGCTTGTTGTCGAGCAAGTACACAAGGCTTACGCGACGAACCCAGTTTTGCGTGGGATCGACCTCACGCTCGACAAGCATGAGGTTGTAGCGCTCATCGGAGCATCAGGATCGGGTAAGTCAACTTTGCTGCGATGTGTCAACGGCCTCGAGTCGATCGACGCCGGACGAATAGTGCTCGGGGGCACTGTCGAAGTCTCAGCGCTCGATGCTGATCTCGACGTTGTTCGCCGCCGGGTTGGCATCGTGTTTCAAAGCTTCAATTTGTTCCCACACATGAACGTTCTCGACAACATCACTCTTGCGCCGCGCAAGGTGTTGGGTCAGCAGCGGGCTGCTGCTGAGATTACCGCGCGCGATCTGCTCGACCGTTTTGGCTTGGCGGACAAGGCTTTTGGGTATCCAGACCGACTGTCTGGCGGGCAACAGCAACGAGTCGCCATCGTTCGGGCCCTCGCTATGGATCCCGAACTTATGCTCTTCGACGAGATCACCTCAGCCTTGGACCCGCAACTTGTCGGTGAAGTCCTAGATGTCGTGCGCGAGCTTTCGGAGTCAGGCATGACCATTCTGATGGCCACGCATGAGATGGCTTTTGCGAGAGATGTCGCACATCGCGTGTGCTTCCTCGATGGGGGCGTCGTGCTTGAGCAGGGCACCGCTGAGCAGGTGTTCGACCATCCGCGACAGGACCGCACCCGTGATTTTCTCGCAAGAACTCGCGGTCGCTAAGCCGGCGTTGTTGTTCGACACGTGCTCGGTCGTCGCCGAAATCTCCGGCGCGGTTCCCTCGGGCCCCTCTAAAGTGGATAGTCGGTGCAGCCAAAGGCGCTGCACGCGTTAAGGAGTCGAACCATGTCTACCACCGATGAGATTGTCGACGAGGGCGACGTCCTAGCTGCGCTGGGTCGTACTTGGGGCCTTGTGCTCTTCCTCGGAATTCTCACCCTGCTGCTTGGAATTGCTTGCGTTGGCTGGCCACATGCCACCGCCGCGGTGATCGCCAGTTTGTTCGGGGTTTATCTGCTCGTAAGTGGGATCTTCCAGATCATCCGCGGCTTCTCTCAGCATGAACACAAAGCGATGCTGTGGATCACCGGGATCCTGTCGATCCTGTTGGCTATCTACGCCTTCAAGAGTCTGACTAACTCGATTCAGCTACTGGCGCTGTTCATTGGTTTCGCCTGGTTGTTCAGGGGGCTGATCGAACTCATCATCGGCATCCGGGCTAAGGGGATCGACGGTCGTGGTTGGCTCATCACTGGCGGTCTGCTGATGGTGATCGGCTCGCTCGTGATCTTCTTCTACCCAGGCCTTTCGTTGGTGACCTTGATCTGGGTCTCTGGAATCATGCTGATCTTGTTGGGGATCAGCGAAATCGTAGGCGCATTCCAAGTGAAGGCGCTCGCATCCAAGTAGCCACTATTTGTGCCGTTCATGACGCCGTCGGATATTTCCGGCGGCGTCATGCGGTAACGGGGCTTGATGAACGATCGTGTTTTTCCTCATCAGGCGTCGCGGCGCGTGATGAGGACGCGCTGTGGATCGAAAACTTGACGGGAGGGGCAGCGAGATGGCGGCAGAGACCAGCCAGACTCTCGACCGTGGCCTGTCGGTGCTTGAGTTGTTGGCGAGCGCGCCCGATGGCCTGACGGTTACCGACATTGCCGGCGAACTCGGGGTGTCCCGCACGGTGGTTTACCGGCTCGTTGTCACTCTTGAGAAACACGCGTTGGTGCGTAGATCCAGCGATGGCCGTTGCCGACTTGGTCTTGCGGTGCTGTCGCTAGCTCGACAAGTACAGCCATCCATTCGTGATGCGGCTTTGCCCACTTTGCAACGACTCGTTGACTCGGCAGGTGCTACGGCTCACCTCACCGTCGTCGACGGGCCCGACGCACTCGTGATCGCTGTTGTCGAGCCATCGCGCCCGGGCCCGCACGTGGCGCTGCGGCCCGGTATGCGCCATCCAGTCGATCGTGGGGCGGCCGGGCTAGCGATCTTGTCGGCGCGGGATGCAGACCCTGGCCCGACGGGGCCGGCCTTGGTCATGAGTGTCGACGTGCTACCCGGTACCCACGGTGTCGCGGTCGCGGTTGTTGGGGTGCCCGGGGTAGAGGCATCGGTGGGACTGATCGCCTTGGCTCCGTTGGCGATCGACGAGGTCGGACCCAAACTCATTCGGGCCGCTGCCGATATCGCTCGAGTCCTGCGCTAGTAGCGCAATGGCGCTGCGCATTCGCTGCCAAGCGTTGACGATCCTCGCTGACGACTTAGAGTGTGGCCATGTCGATGCCCGCTGGCTGGTACCCGGATCCGTTCTCCAACAGCGGCTATGTGCGTTGGTGGGACGGCGAGCGCTGGGGCGCGTCCACCGCTGCCAGGGTTGATGCGCAAGGGCAGCCGACTTCGCCGCCACCGTTGGGGCCCATGCCCAAGGCTCAAGCCGGTTGGGGAACCGCGACCGATTCGGGTTCGGTGGTCCTTGCCTCATGGGGGTCGCGCGCGATCGCTCGGATCCTCGACGGCTTCATCGTCGGCGTGGTCATGGTTCCACTCGTGGCATGGCTGCTCTGGCCATCGATTAACGATTTCATGGCCGCTATCCCTGCCGACGGTAGCGCTCCCTCGGATCAATCGCTGAAGGATCTGCAGGCCGCGGTCGTGGGTATGTCCCTGACCTTGACGGCAGTCTCGGCAGCCATCTCGTTCGTCTACCAGGTGCCACAGAATGTGCGGTGGGGACGCACTGTCGGCAAGCGGGTTGTTGGTATCCGAATCAGGCCGCGCGTAGCTGACGGTTCTCTCACCTGGGGGCAGGCCACCATCCGATGGGCTGTAGATGCCGCCTTCTCTGCGATAAGTCCGCTGCTGAATTTGCTCGACTACCTGTGGCCGCTTTGGGACAAGCCGTGGCGGCAGGCGATCCATGACAAAGCCGCAAAGACAATCGTGGTGCGAATCGATCGGACCTCTACGCCTCTGTGACTCGCCGTTGTGCAGCGCACTCACCGTGTGGCCCTTTTGCGGCTCGTTCTGTTACGAGTGGGTTTGGACTTTCTCGGACACGGTGAGACAGACCGAGTGGAGTTCAAACCAGCGTAGGTGCTCGAAGTCGGCGCTGACAGCGAGTGATTCGGGATCACTCGATGGAGCTGTCGCCGATGCCATCAATTCCCTTGCGGTGTCTAGGTATTCACGCAGTGCCGATTCGGGCGCTCGGTCGTCGTGGCGCGGATAGGTCAGCACTCCGTCGCTGCCGTACGCAAGTTGCGAGAGCCTCAGCGGCGGTTCCACTGCGCCCTCCTTATGCCGCCAACGCCCAGACACCAGGTCGAAGCGATACTCCGGTACGAGCTTCCAGCCGAAGTCGGCGATCAGTGCCACCGCTTCCACGACGTAGCGAAAGACCTCGTCGCTGATGAAGTAGTTGAAGTTGACCCGTACCCAGCCAGGCTTGATGCCCTCGCAGCCTTTGCTGATCTCGCGTTCGAACTCGTGGCTGCGCTCGACGTCGATGCCCAGAAGTCGATGTCCGTAAGGCCCTGCGCAGGAGCATCCTCCGCGGCTTTGAATGCCGAACAGATCGTTCAGCATGGCCACCACGAGATTGTGGTGCAGGTACTTTCCGCCAGGTCGGCGCACGGTGAACGACACGATCGAGAGCCGTTCGGCATCGAGGTTGCCCAAGATGTCGATGTTGGGGTGCTGCTGCCAGGCGCTGATGGCCCGGCGCAGGTAATCCTGCTCGTGTGCCTTGATCACGTCGACTCCGACGTTGCGCTTGAGGTCAAAGACGAGCCCCGCGCGGATAGATTCGACGATGGCCGGCGTGCCGGCCTCTTCACGGTGCACTACGTCGGTGAGGTACACGTGCTCGTCGGGATTGACGTAGGCCACAGTGCCGCCGCCGACGACAACGGGTACGGAGTGGGTGAGGTGCTCGCGTCGGATTGCGAGTACCCCTGGGGTGCCTGGCCCCCCGATGAACTTGTGAGGTGACAGGACCACCGCGTCGAGATAGGTCAGCGGGTCGATGCGGTCACCGGCCATGTCGATGTCTAAGTAAGGGCCGGCCGCCGCGAAGTCCCACACGGCCAGAGCGCCGTGCTGGTGCAGGAGACGAGACACACCATGTGTGTCGCTGACGATTCCGGTGACGTTGGATGCAGCGCTGAAAGAACCTATGCGCACGGGCCGATCGGCATGAGCGATGAGTTCGGTCTCTAGTTTCAGCAGGTCGATATGGCCGTCAGTGTCGGCGGGGATAGTGATCACGTCGGCGATTGATTCGCGCCACGGGAGTTCGTTGCTGTGGTGTTCGAAGGGCCCGATAAACACCACTGGCCGTTCCGAAGCCGGGATGCTCGCACTAAAGCCATATCGGTGGTCTAGGTCTGCGGGGATCCGCAGATTAAGGATGCCGACGAGTTTGTCGATCGCTCCGGTGGAGCCTGAGCCGGTGAAGATCACCACGGCGTCGTCATCGCAGCCGAGGGAGTCGTGCACGATTCGGCGAGCATCCTCGCGCAGCCGGGTGGTCTGCAGGCCCGTGCCGCTGCTTTCGGTGTGGGTGTTTGCATACCGTGGCAGAACTTCGCGCCTGATGAAGTCCTCGACAAACTCCAGCGCGCGTCCTGATGCTGTGTAGTCGGCGTAGGTGACGCGTCGTGGTCCGTAAGGGCCGTACATCAACTGGTCGTCGCCGATAACGGCTTCACGAATACGCGCCAAAAGAGGCGGTTGGGGGAGGGACCCATCGCGTGGGGGAATTTCCAGTGAGGCGTCCGACACAGGGTCAAGCCTACGCGGGAAGTCCGCGTGCATCGGTCTCGTGCGACGATGGGAGGCGTGGGAATTGCGCCGGTAGAGGTCGAGCGGCCGGAGTCCGACTCTGAGGTCGCCACCGAGCGACCCTGGATCACGCTGGTGTGGAACGATCCCGTCAACTTGATGTCATACGTCACCTACGTCTTCATGACGCACTTTGGCTACTCCAAGGACAAGGCGCAAGAACTGATGTGGGACGTGCATCACAAGGGGCGAGCGGTGGTGTCGTCAGGAAGTCGTGAAGAGATGGAACGCGATGTCACCGCGATGCATTCGTATGGCCTGTGGGCAACCTTGCAGAAGGATGACTGACATGGCGCTGCATGGGTTTCATCGTGGCTTCACCGGCCGGATCACTGCCCGGTTCGACGCGGTCGAGCGGGCCATGCTCACCGATCTGGTGGGGCAGTTGACCGAATTCATCACACCCGCGGAACCTGACCCATGGGGCGCGAATGCAGATCCGTTGGCACGCATGCTCGGAATTGATCCTGCTGCTGAAAGATCTGATGATCCAGCGCTAGCAAGGCTTTTCCCTGACGCCTACCGCGATGACGAAGAAGCTGCAACTGAGTTTCGGCGCTACACCGAACGTTCGTTGCGCGACACCAAACTCGCGAACGCGCGCACGGTCACCGACTCGTTGACGCGCTCCGGGGAGAAGTTAACTCTGGTCGATGGGGAAGTGCAGGCATGGCTCGGCACCCTCAATGACTTGCGGCTCACAATCGGGAGCCGGCTCGATATTCGCGATGACGACGATGTTGCAGATGCACTGTCCGAGCCTTATGACGATGACGATCCGCGCTCTGGTCTCCATCACGTGTACAACTGGCTGACCTACATACAGGAGTCGTTGGTTCAGGCGCTGACCGGAATCTCGTCCGCGCCTGGAATGCGCGGGTCTTAGCCGGTTTCCCCGGCGACCAGTCACGCAGAACTGGCACCTGCTTCCCGCCTTACACTGTGGGTCATGCTGACGATCCGGCAAGACCTCGTCGACGCCATCGTGGCGCATGCTCGCGCCGACCATCCAGACGAAGCATGTGGCGTGATTGCGGGCCCGTTTGGCAGTGATCGACCAGAGCGCTTCATCCCCATGGTGAACTCCGCACGATCGCCAACTTTTTACGAATTCGACTCAGGTGACCTGTTCCGCCTCTACCGAGATATGGATCTTGCCGACGAAGTGCCGGTCGTGATCTACCACTCACACACCGCCACCGAGGCCTATCCCTCGCGCACTGACGTGAGCTACGCGTCCGAGCCGCAAGCCCATTACGTGCTCGTATCGACCCGCGAGACTGGCCCGGATGCAGGCCCATATGAGTTCAGGTCCTATTCGATCGTCGATGGCCAGATCACTGAGGAAGAAATAAACATTGTCTGACTTGGCACCGGAGTCGTGCTCTGGGAATAAGTCCCCGTAGGCTCAGCCTTGCTCCCGAGGAGCCATTTCGGTGGCCACGGTTAGCGGATCCGATGTCCGCGACCGCCCGCCCGACACTGGAGAGACGCCCGCCATGGTTATCGAAGTCCGCATTCCCACCATCCTGCGCACATACACAGATGGCGCGCGTTCCGTGCAAGGTAGCGGCGCCACCTTGCGTGAGTTGCTTGACGACCTTGAGACACGTCACCCGGGCATGCTCGACCGCATCGTCGACGAAGCCGGCCTTCGTCGATTCGTCAACGTCTATCTCAACGATGAGGATGTTCGCTTCCTCAACTTCATCGACACTGAGTTGTCCGATGGTGATGTCGTCACCGTCCTGCCAGCTGTAGCAGGCGGCTGAGTCAGCCCATGAGGTTCGAGTCGCTGCTGGCCTCGGTAGGCCATACCCCGATGGTGGGACTGCCCAACCTCTCCCCGTCGGCGGACGTGCGGCTCTGGGCCAAACTCGAGGATCGCAATCCCACCGGATCGATCAAGGACCGAGCCGCATTGCGGATGATCGAGCAAGCCGAGACCGACGGTCTACTTACCCCTGGCTGCACGATCCTGGAACCGACAAGTGGAAACACCGGGATCTCCCTTGCGATGGCGGCGAAACTCAAGGGCTACAAAGTCGTGTGCGTGATGCCCGAGAACACGTCCATCGAACGTCGCCAGTTGCTGGGCATGTGGGGTGCCACGATTCACTTCTCGCCGGCTGCGGGTGGATCGAACGAAGCGGTTCGGGTCGCCAAGCAGATGGCTCTGGAAAATCCCGACTGGGTGATGTTGTACCAATACGGAAACCCAGCTAACTCGGCCGCTCACTATGAGACCACTGGCCCCGAGATCCTCGCTGATCTGCCGACCATCACACATTTCGTCGCTGGCCTAGGAACTACTGGCACGTTGATGGGCACCGGTCGCTTCTTGCGCGAGCATGTTCCGGGCATCGAGATTGTCGCGGCCGAGCCACGCTACGGCGAGGTCGTCTACGGGCTGCGCAACATCGACGAGGGGTTCATCCCAGAGTTATACGACCCCAGCATCTTGACCACTCGGTTCTCGGTGTCTTCGCGGGATGCGGTTCGCCGAACCCGTGAACTCCTTGAGCAAGAAGGTATTTTCGCTGGTATCTCCACTGGCGGAATCGTGCATGCTGCACTGGGTGTGGCGGCGAAGGCGGTCAAAGACGGTCGCCGCGCCGACATCGCGCTGATCGTGTGTGACGGTGGCTGGAAGTACTTGTCGACCGGCGCTTATGAAGGCACCCTGGATGATGCCGAAGATGCGCTTGACGGTCAGTTGTGGGCATAGGCGCGGTTGTCGTGACGGATGCACCGATCGGGATCTTCGACTCTGGCGTAGGTGGGCTCACCGTCGCCAGGGCAGTTCTCGACCAGTTGCCCCATGAGCCGGTGTTGTACGTCGGCGATACTGCTCGCGGACCTTATGGACCACGTCCCATTGCCGAGGTGCGCTCGTTCGCTCTCGATGTCATGGATCACCTAGTTGCTGAAGGCGTCAAACTCCTTGTGATCGCGTGCAACTCCGCTAGCGCTGCAGTCCTGCGCGATGCGCGCGAGCGGTACGAAGTGCCCGTGGTCGAAGTGATCCAACCAGCGGTCCGCCGTGCAGCGCTGCTCACGCGTTCGGGTCGAGTCGGAGTAATTGGTACCAAGGCAACAGTCACGAGCGGCGCTTACATCGACGCATTTGCTGCTGCACCCGACATCACTGTCGTGCAGCAGGCCTGTCCACGATTCGTCGAATTCGTGGAATCCGGGATCACTGGTGGGGCTGAATTGCAGGCAGTGGCTCACGAGTATCTTGACCCCATGGTTGAGCAGGGAGTCGACACAGTTGTGCTGGGATGCACGCACTACCCGCTGTTAGCTGGCGTGATCTCCTATGTGGTGGGCGATCAAGTCACCTTGGTGAGTAGTGCCGACGAGACTGCCAAAGACGTCTATCGCACGCTCGTTGCGCATGGCCTCGAGCGTGCTGTTGACCTTGATGCGCCCGAGCACCGTTTCCGTGTTACTGGCGATCCCTCAACCTTCGGCGCTCTTGCCCGTAGATTCCTTGGGCCAGAAGTGTTGCGGGTCGAGCATGTTGGCGATGTGATCGTCGCATGAGGCTCACCGTCGTTGGATGCAGTGGCAGTTACCCCGGCCCGCAGTCGCCGGCATCGTGCTACTTGGTTGAGCACGATGGCCACAGTCTCGTGCTCGATATGGGTAGCGGCGCACTCGGATACCTACAGCGATACGTCGATGTCTATTCGATCGATGCGATCGCACTCACGCACCTGCACACCGATCACTGTATGGATCTCGCCGCTTACTACGTCACCCGCAGGTGGCGTCCGGGCGGCCCCGCACCGCTGTTGCCGGTGCTCGGCCCGCCGGGTACGGAGCAGCGGATGGATGGGGCCTACGACTTGGCTCCCACGCCTGGCGGCATGGCCACCGTGTTCGACTTTCGCGATCATGCTGAGGCCACCGAGATCGGCCCATTCCGAATCACTACCGCTCGCATGGATCACCCGGGCATCGCTTATGCGATCCGAGTTGAGGCTGGCGGCCGTTCCCTCGTCTACAGCGGTGACACCGCTCCCACCGATGTGCTGGTTGAACTCGCACGCGGCGCCGACTTCGCGTTGTTCGAGTCCGCATTCCTCGCCGCACCAGACAATCCACCAGGGCTGCACCTCACACCAGCACAGGCAGCCGACCACGCAAGGCGCGCCGGGGTCGACCGGCTCATGCTCACTCACCTTGTTCCGTGGAATGACCTTGCCCTCACCCGGGCGCAGGCGATCGAGGCTTTCGGCGACAGTGTTCTCATCGCCGAGCCGGGTGCTGTCGTCGAGGTGTAGTTCAAAGCGCCGGTAGCGGTGACGCTAGGGTCGTCGACATGACTCGCAGCGATGGCCGTGCGGCCGATCAACTCCGTCTGGTTACTTTTCAACGTGGCTGGCTCGATCAGGCCGAGGGCTCATGCTTGGTCGAATTCGGACGCACTCGCGTGCTGTGCACCGCTTCGTTCACTCCAGGAGTTCCGCGCTGGCGCAAAGACTCCGGTCTGGGCTGGGTCACCGGCGAATACGCGATGCTCCCGCGCGCGACCAACACACGCAACGATCGTGAATCCGTGCGCGGCAAGGTGGGTGGCCGGACGCACGAGATCTCACGACTTGTGGGCCGCTCGTTGCGTGCTGCGCTTGACCTTTCAGCGCTTGGCGAGAACTCGATCATGATCGACTGCGATGTTTTGCAGGCGGATGGAGGAACTCGCACCGCTGCGATCACGGGTGCTTACGTCGCCCTCGCGGACGCGATCGAGTGGGCGCGCGGCGCCGGTCACATTTCTGTCGACGCAAAGCCGATCGCCAATTCCGTCGCCGCCGTCAGTGTCGGAATCGTCGATGGTGAGGCCAGACTCGACTTGCATTACGACGATGATGTCGCTGCCGACACCGACATGAACGTGGTGATGACAGGTGATGGGCGCTACGTCGAAGTGCAGGGCACGGCAGAAGGCGAGCCGTTCGACCGCGCGCTTCTCGATCAGCTCTTGGCGTTGGCTGCTGCAGGGTGCTCTGAGCTCACTCGCATGCAGATCGCAGCCCTGGCCTCCGCATGATCGCTTGTTGCACAAGGGTTTACCACGTCCACGTTGCCGCTAATTATTGCCCAAGTTCACAGCGTTTTGGGTCTGATAGCTGATGACACGGTTGGTACTCGCGTCGCGCAACGCGCACAAGATTGCCGAGATGGCGCGGATTCTTAACGACGCTGGTCTAGCGATCGAGGTCGTTGGTGTTGACGCCTTCGACGACGTGCCGCAGGTGGCTGAGACGGGTGCGACCTTCGCGGACAACGCACTACTCAAAGCGCGAGCCGTGAGTGCAGCGACTGGATTGCCGTCGGTTGCTGATGATTCGGGGCTTTGTGTCGACGAGATGCACGGCATGCCGGGCACGCTTTCTGCCCGCTGGTCGGGCACACACGGGGACGATCTCGCGAATACGCGGTTGTTGCTCGGCCAACTTGCCGACACCCCCGATGATCGCCTTACTGCGAGGTTCCGTTGCGCCGTCGCCCTAGTGATCCCTGATGGCGCCGAGACAGTAGTGGAGGGTCAGATGAGTGGACGACTCGTCCGGGATCCCCGTGGCGCCAATGGTTTTGGCTATGATCCAATTTTCCTGCCTGACAATTCAGTCCGTACATCTGCTGAGTTGTCGTCCGAAGAGAAGGATGCGATCAGCCACCGAGGCGAAGCATTGCGCGCCATCGTCCCTCACTTGCGTCAACTGCTTGACTCTTAGGCACGACCGGCCAAGGCCGTCATTGGACGTCACTCTGAGTTGGAAGGCTCTCCCATGATTACCGAGATCGCATTCATTGAGGTTGCCCCCGAGAATCACGCAGCATTCGAAGCCGCGGTGGCACGAGGAGTCAACGAGGTGATTGCAACTGCGGCTGGCTTCATCGACTTCACGTTGGTGAAGGGGATCGAGCAGGCCAACGTCTACTCGTTCCAGATTCACTGGGAAACCCTGGAACATCACACCGTGGGATTCCGCGAGTCAGAACTGTTCCCTGCGTGGCGTGCGATCGTCGCTGAATTCTTCGCCCGCCCGCCGCAGATTGATCACTGGACTCCAGTCTTCTCAGTCTGATCGGCGACTCGCGCACTGCGCATTCGGCCCCTCTACCGCAGGATTAGTGCTCATTCGTGGCTATTCTGTTCTGTACAGGGCGTTCCTTGTGTATGGCCGAGCGATTTCAGATGACCCAAGCAGCCGCTGAGGTCCTGGGAAGTCACCACGGTCGTGTCTCGGTGAGCCAGGTGTCAGACCGTCCATCAACGTCCAGCACATGACTTTTCTGCGCAATCCCAGTTCGAAACTTGCGCATGCGGTCCCACCCGATCAGGAAGCGGGGATCCCACCATGATCGACTGGACAGTCCTCAGTGACGAAGAAGTCAGATGCCTGCGCCTTCTGCTGCGCTCCGGGGCAATGACTGTCTCCGAAGTTGCCATAGCCCTCGAGTTCACCGAAGCCCAAGTCGAGCGAGTACTCGACGGACTTGTTGAACGCGAACTCGCGGAGAAGGACACCGAGGCCTATCGGGGGGTAGTGCAAAGTCGCACCTACCGATCGCGAAGCGAGTTGGCCTTCGACCCGCTGGCACCAGGGCTATTCGACGACCTGTAGGTCCGCGAGTCGTTCGTGATGCGCGATCGATGCGCTGCCTTGCCTAAGAGCTTCGCCTAGGTGGATCCCACGAGGTCGGCATATTCAGGGTGCTTACCGATCCACGCTTTGATGAATGGACAGCGGGGCAGAACTGTCTTGCCCTGCGATCGTGCAAGATCGAGTGCACCCCGCGCCAGTGCTGAACCGACTCCGCGTCCCTCGTACTCGGGGGACACGATCGTGTGTGTGAACATCCGCGCCGTCTCAAGTTCCTCATACTCCGCGTAGCCGGCGACAGCCGTCTGGATCAACGCCTCGACCCTAGAGAGGCCGGTGTTGTCAGCGATGACGATGTCTTCCATGGGGGACAGTGTGCTCCTACGCGTGGCCCTGCCGGTAGGGGCAGCGCGGGCGTGGCTGCCGCCGTACCAAGCATGCAAGGAGGAGGTGTGAGCCCGAGGGCACCCCTTACTCCGGTTACCGTGCTGATCCTCGCCGCTGGTTTCGACCTTAGCCCGGCGGGTCTTCAACTGTTCTTTCGCCTCGTCATCTCAGGTGTTCTAGTGACAACGCCTCGGGCTAGGCCGCTGCCACCTCGGCTGGAGACTACTTCTGAGTGGGATCCTCGGCGACGGCCCGCTGTGAGGCGCGGGCCCGGCCGCTGAGTACAACATCCAAGCCCCAGTAGATCAGCAGTAGCACGATGCCGAACACCACGCTGAAGCCAATCGTTGTGAGCACCGCTGGCATGCCGTACTTCGGAACGCTGATGAACTCGTAAGGGTAGGCGTCCACTAGCGAGCCATGAATGAGTGTGTAGGCCGCCCACACGACCGGAAAAATCATTGCCGCCGCAACGGTCCACCAGCGAATCCAATTGCGCGGCCCGACCAATAGCCACACCACCACCGTCACGATTGGCGTCAGCGTGTGGTCGAACAGGTTGCTGATGCGGTCGAGTCCCTGCGGGTTGTACGAGGCAGCCAGCATGTACCAGTAGAGCAAGGCGGTCACGCTGAGCATGAGCACGGAGTCGAGCCGAAAGACCCAGAAGATGCGTCCGCGATTGGGCGCGATTGCCAGGATGGTCATCGCCACGGCTACGACCACGGTGCTCAGGACGGTGAAGTAACTGAAGTGGTCGACCAGGCGGCTGAGGAGAGCGCCATTGGAATTGAACAGGTGGGGTGTCTCCGGGTAGTCGAACTGATGCAGCACATTAGAGACGAGGCCGATGCTCACCCCAATCCAGGCGACCGCTGCGTTCAGCGCGAACAACAGGCGTGGAAAGACGCGGGTATGGGCCAGGTGTGCGGGCGTGGCGGTTACTGGCTTCATGGGGACACGGTACCCGGGTATGCGACTGAAGTTGATCAATCGTGTGTAAGTGCACGCACCATGCGAGCCGGACTGCATGCGCCTGCGGCACATGGTCAACGGCAAGTGCGGGAGGCGGGGCCGTCGCGCCGCCTTCGTCGGCGCTCCTCCCAAGTGCACGCACCATGCGAGCCGGACTGCATGCGCCTGCGGCACATGGTCAACGGCAAGTGCGGGAGGCGGGACTTGAACCCGCACGCTCGAAAGCACAGGATCCTAAGTCCTGCGTGTCTGCCAATTCCACCACTCCCGCGGCGCCACTAGCCTAGGCGACGAACCGGGGATGCCAGACTTACCCCATGCCTATTGCCACCGTCAGCGTTCACGAACTCGCTGCGATCTTGACCGCAGACCCCTCCACCCCACTCATCGATGTTCGAGAGTTGGACGAGTTCAACCAGGTACACGTCCCCTCGGCCGTCCATATTCCCCTGCAAACAGTGCCTTTACGCCATCTGGAGTTGCCCACTGATCGCACTGTCTATGTGATCTGCGCGGTCGGCGGGCGCTCAGCCCAGGCCTGCGCCTGGCTAGATCAGCAGGGCTATGACGTGGTCAATGTCGAAGGTGGCACACGCGACTGGGTCGCAGCGGGACTCCCCACCGGCTAAATCTCGAGCGGCTAAACGCCGAGCTCCTTGCGCAGCTTCGCGCGCTCATCCGCTCTCGACGCTTCGTCTCTCGGCTAAACGCCGAGCTCCTTGCGCAGCTTCGCGACGTGTCCGGTCGCTTTCACTGCATACATCGCCCTCTCAATCACGGCGTTGCCCTTCTTGTCGACGTCAATCACGAAGGTCGACCGGATCACACCTACCACCGTCTTGCCGTACAACTGCTTCTCGCCGAACGCAGCGAACGACGTCAACACGGACTTGTCGGGGTCTGATAGCAGCGGAAAGGTTAGGGCGTCGCGATCGCGAAACTTCGCCAACTTTGCGACCGAGTCCGGCGAGATACCCAGCACCGTGACTCCGGCCGCAGCCAAGGAATCGAGGGAATCTCGAAAGTCGCACGCCTGCTTGGTGCAGCCAGGGGTCATCGCAGCCGGATATGCGAACAGAATCACCCGCTCACCTGCGTGGTCGCGCCAGGTGTGCACTCGACCGGTGTCATCAGCAAGTTGAAGTGGCGGGGCGGTCTCTCCTGCCGACAATCGGACGGTTGTCATCGCGCAATCTCCTTGGGTCTGAACGGGCCGATGGTGGTGGTGTCGACCGCGGCGCAGACCTTACCCGGTGTAGATGCGGATCGCGCCTTCTTGCAATAGGTTTGCAATAGTGAGGGGGTCGCCCTCAGGTGCAGAGAGCTGGGAGGAAGTCATGGCGTTCAACCGTGCTGTGTCCTCCAGTGGATCGCGCATCGCGCGGATTCTGGGTTCCTTGAGCCGAACAGAATGGGTGTCGCTGATCGCGATGGCGTTCGTCGTCGTGCTGCTGCATGTGGTCGGCTGGGGGACCATGCTGCTGCTCGTGGTGCCGCACAGTTACCACGTCACCGCCACGCAGGTTTTTGGTGTTGGGCTCGGTGTCACCGCCTACACCTTGGGAATGCGGCATGCCTTTGATGCCGATCACATCGCGGCTATCGACAACACCACTCGCAAACTCATGGCTGATGGCAAGCGCCCGCTTTCGGTGGGCTTCTGGTTCTCGCTCGGACACTCGTCGGTCGTGTTCGTACTCTGCGTGCTGCTCTCACTTGGAGTGCGGGCCTTCGCCGGCCAGGTGGCGGATAACTCCTCGACACTGCATACCGTGACAGGTGTTGTCGGTACTGCAGTTTCGGGCTGCTTCCTGCTGTTGATTGGTCTGATCAACCTCATCGTGCTGCGTCAGATTCTCGGCGTGTTCCGTGGAATGCGTCGAGGAGAATTCAATGAGGCCGAACTCAACGAACACCTCGCCAACCGTGGCCTCATCAACCGAATCCTCGGCAGGGTCACCAACCGGCTCAGGTCTCCTTGGCAGATGTATCCGATTGGCCTGCTGTTCGGGCTTGGCTTCGACACCGCAACTGAAGTAGGTCTGCTCGTGCTCGCTGGTGGAGCGGCCGCGCTCGCCTTGCCGTGGTACGCGATCTTGACCCTTCCGGTGCTGTTCGCTGCGGGGATGAGTCTGCTCGATACGATCGATGGCTGCTTCATGAATTTCGCCTACGGTTGGGCATTCGCCAAGCCCGTCCGCAAGGTCTACTACAACATCACGATCACGGCACTGAGCGTGCTTGTCGCTCTCGGGATCGGCGGGATTGAAGTGTTGTCAATCGTCGTCGATCGTTTCGCGATCACCAGCGGTCCGCTAGCTTGGGTCGGCGGGCTTGACCTCAATGCGGTCGGATTTGTGATCGTGGGCATCTTCATCGCCTCGTGGGCCGTTGCCCTTTTGGTCTGGCGCTTTGCCCATATCGAGGACAAGTGGGAGGCGGGATTGACCGGCATCGATCCCGAGCTCGAGGCTGAGTTCGAACGCGAAATCAATCTCACCTTGGCCGAGGACTTCGGTTTTGAGACCGCCCCAGCCCGAAGGTGATCTGCTCTCCATCCGGATGCTCTCCAGACATACACGTCGCTTCGACCGGCTTCGCCGCGTAGGCTCACACTCGTGACTGACATCTCTGCTCGGGCGACCGAGGTCCTGAACTCCTCTGACGGTGCCGACTCATACCCGGCGCCGTCCCAGGAGGCTTCGCCGGTTCAGGCCGCTGCGGTTCAGGCCGCGCCGGTTCAGGCCGCGCCGGTTCAGGCCGCGCTATCGTCAACTAGCACTCGGGTGGCAGCGGCGGTGCCACGCACCCTCGACGAGATCGAGGCTGACATCGATGCGGCGCGTCAGCGTCTCGCGGGCCGTCTGAACGACCTGCAGGATTACGTCTCACCGCGCAATGTCATCGACCGGCAAGTCAGCAAGGCCAAGACCGTCTTTGTCGATGAGTACGGCGGTATCCGGCCCGAGCGCGTGGCAGTCGCGATCGGTGTGGTTGCGGTGCTCGCAGCGATCAGTTTTGGCCGAGCGCGTCGACGTCGTCGATAACTGCAACGTCGATAACTGCAACGTCAATCCATGCAACTGTGATGTCGAGGCTTCCTCGCGGTGTTGAGCCGCTAACCCCAGGGCCTGGCCAAGAGTCGGTCTGGGATTACCCGCGTCCACCGATCGCCCGGAAGATGAACTCGCTCGTCGTGATCGAGTTCGGTGGTGTCGAGGTGACTCGCACAACAGGCGCGATTCAGGTGCTCGAGACCTCGCACCCACCTACCTACTATCTGCCCCACAAGGATTGGGTAGCGGGAGTGCTTCACCCCGCGACCGGCGAAAGTTGGTGCGAGTGGAAGGGTCGAGCCGAGTACTTCGACGTCGTAGTGGGTGACACTCGTGCCGACTCTGCAGCGTGGACTTACCTCGAGCCGTTGCCAGCCTTCGCTGACCTCGGTGGCTATGTCAGCGTCTATCCCGGCCGAATGGATCGCTGCACTGTCGATGGCGAACTTGTCCAAGCGCAGGCTGGCGGCTTCTACGGCGGTTGGATCACAGCAGCAGTGGTAGGTCCGTTCAAGGGGGAGCCTGGCTCGTGGGGCTGGTAGCCGATGGGCGGGGTCGCGCCTGTGCAGTGTGATCGCGCGCGTAGGGTCACCCCGTGACAACACCCGATACTTCACCGCTGCCTGACGGTTCGGTCCCGATCAAACTGCTACACGATCGGGTCTTGGTGCGAGTGGATTCCAACGCTGGAGATCGACGTTCCACCGGAGGGATTCTGATCCCAGCTACAGCCCAAGTTGCTCGGCGCTTGTCCTGGGCACGTGTGGTCGCGGTTGGCCCCAATGTGCGCACGGTTGAGATGAACGACCACGTGCTCTTCGACCCGGAATCCCAACCAGAGGTTGAACTTCACGGCACTGAGTACGTCTTGATGCGCGAACGCGACGTGCATGCGGTGGCCGCGGAACGAATCGCTGGCGCGTCAACTGGCCTGTACCTCTAGCAATCCGTACAGCGAGCAATCCGTACAGCGAGCAATCCGTACAGCGAGCAACAGCGCGAAGGCTCCGCACTCACGCGGAGTACGGAGCCTTCGCTTAACTCAGGCGCTGCTGGAAGGCGCAGCCGTCCCAGCGCCATCAGGGTTGGTTTCAGCTGGAGGCTGGAGTGGAGCCTTGCTGTTCCCCAGTTGGGTGCGATCCATGATCTGAACCGCGTTTACGTCGCTGCCGCTCTCGATACCGACTACCACTACGTCGTCGGTTGTCTTGACCGAGGCGATGCCATCGCGTTGTGCGTTGACGTTGGTGTCGGTCGAAACTATGTAGGTCGCGGTGAAGCCGTCTTCGCTCTTAACGCTGATCGAGGTCGCAGATACAGCAGTTACGGTGCCGCGCTGAGTGTCGATGGTTTGGTATCCGCCACCGTTCTTCGCGGTCACGGTTGAACTGTGGATGCCACCACCGAAGCCCATACCACCACCGAAGCCCTTGCCGCCGCCGAAGCCCATGCCACTGCGGTGATGGCCACCGTCGTTATCTCCATCGGGTCCATGCCCAGGGCCTTGACCCGGCATCTGGTTGGTGCCGGGTGCGCCGCCGCCTGGCTGGCCATCCATGTGCATTCCTGAGTCGGGGCCGCTTGGGCTGGGGCTCGGGGACGACGATGCCGCGTAGGCGTTGCCGGCAACTCCGAGCGCTGCCACGCCCAGTGCGGCAGCGATGCCGACTCCGACGCGGTTGCGTCGTGAGCGGTCCGAAGTGGCCTGGTGAGTTCCACTGGCCAGATCGGCGACTGGGCTTGACTCGGTTGCTGGGGGAGTCCAGCCGGGGCGATCTTGATCGGTCATGGTTAGGTCCTCTCGTGCGCTGGTTCAGTATCGGGGTATCCGAAATTTCTATCTCCAAGAATGCTGACTCAATGTGTGACGAACATGTGAGCCTGGCTCCACGCTACTGAGTGTTTGGCGCGGGATCTGTTAGCGACGAGTGATGAAATGGATTGCATTGCATTTGTTGGGATGTCTGCACCCAGTTAGATGCCTGCACCCAGTTAAGGGCGCAGGCTCCGCTGGGGTAGCGGCCTCAGCGCCGCGATTCGATGTGCGAGTTCAGGTTTGGAATGAGGGGCACATCGAATGGCCTAACGGTTGTGACCATTGTCGCGAAGAGTGCAGTTGAGTTACGGTCAGTGACAATCTTGAGTGTCGAAACTCAAGAGTTGGGAAATTCACCTCATTAATTGCCGTGAAATTTCGCTCAGCGCCGCTATGTCACTAACGTGTTGATATCCGTGTTCATGTTCATGTTCATGTCCAGCCGGCAGGAGCAATTCGTGAAGAGGCAGTTCCTTCCTCGCTTGCGTGATTACCGCGTAGGCGCCCTGTTGGCTGCCGCAGTAGTTGTCTCATCGTTGGCTGCGATCACCCCATCGAGCGCGGCGGTCAAGCAGCCGGTCACCGTGGTCACGAGTGTCAATGGTGTGGTCGGCGCTTCCGCTGCCCCCGGCGCTACCACCACCGTAAGTTTCGCGGTCACCAACCGGGCCACCAACGGCTTGGCCCTTACTTCGTTCTCGATCGTGGTACCGCCTGGCCTGGGGAAGATTTCGTCGTCAGGCACGGTTGGCCTGTCTGGCGTATTTGCCACCGGCAAGTGGAGTGAGTCGATCATTTCCTGCGGCATAGTGAAGTCTTGCTCGGCGATCGTGTCGGTTAACGCATCGTCGCCGACCAGCAAGTCACAAGTGGCTCCCGGTGGCACAGTCACTGCGTCCATCTCGTTCAAGGCGCCCACCGCGGCCGGTGCCATCAATTTCTCGTTCCTCAGCATTGGCAACGGTGCTTTCGCGCTCTCAGGCCCTAACCCGAGCATCACGGTTGGTACCACCGTCTCCTACGTCTTTGACGTCACCGCGCCCAGCGCGTTCGTAGCCGGTACGGCCCAGAACGTCACGGTCCATAACGCTGGATTCACTGGCGGCTCGGTCAGCTTCACTGTCACTGGCGACGACTCACGCGCCACGGTCGCTGGCACTGCGTTCGGCACGACCGGGTCGGTTGCAAATAAGTCGGTAACCGTTTCGATCGCATCGGGCTCGGTGACTAGTGGCTCGTTCACTGTGCCGGTCATGTTCACCGCCGCGCAGCAGCAGAACCTCACCGTCAAGTCGGGCAGTGGTGCGACGATGCTCAGCGGATCCGCGGCTCCGTTCGTGGTCAGCCACGGTGCGGCGATCGTCACAGTCGCCGCCCCAGTCGACACCTCGTTAAGCCCGCCGTTGCAGACCCCGCTGGCCAACGCACTCTTCTCGGTCGGCTTCTCGGTCGCTGACACCTACGGCAACGTCGTAGCTAGTGTGCCCGCCACGTTGTCGGCGATAAACGCCTCGCCTGGCACACTCACCATCACCTCGACGAACCCGGTCACGACCAACTCGCTGGGCGCGGGAAGCTTCACTGCCAAGTACTCGGCTGGTAAGACGGGTCTGCAACTTCAGGTTGCCGCATCGGGCGCCACTGGTTCGACCAGCACCGACATCACCCCGACCGTTTTCGACCTCACTGTGCCCGTGCCCGGTTCCTTTGATGCCGGCGTGGCGCAGAACGTCACGGTGCACAACGCGTCATTCCGTGGCGGTTCGGTCACCTTCACCGACACCAGTAATGATGCGATTGCCACGGTCGCTGGCACTGCTTTCGGCATGACTGGTTCTGCGGCCAACAAATCAGTCACCGTCGTTATCCCGTCGGGTTCGGTGACTAACGGATCGTTCACTGTGCCGGTCATCTTCACGCACGTGGTGGCGCAGCAGAACCTAGCGGTCACATACGGCAGCGGTCCCACGATGCTCAGCGGCTCGGTAGCACCGTTTGTCGTCAATCCTGGCGTGCCGATCGTCACGGTCTTGGCCCCAGTCGATATCTCGTCGAATCCGCCGTTGCAGACCCCGGCGGCCAACGATGCGTTCACCATCGCGTTCTCGGTAGCTGACGGTTTCGGCAACGTCTTCGCCAATTACCCCGCGACGTTGTCGGCCCCCAATGCAGCTGGTGGGATTCTGACTGTCTCCTCGGCGAACCCGGTTACCACCGATTCCACGGGCGCTGGCTCCTTCACTGCCACGTACTCGATTGGTCAGGCGCCACTGCAACTGACGGTGGATGTCGCAGGTGCTAGCGGGTCTTACGCAGCCAACATCGCTCTTGCCGCAGCCCCGGTCGTGCAGGCTCTACCCGACGTACCTGTGGTGCTTCCGCCGTTTGAGATCCCCGGTGGTATTACTGCAAACGTCAACTTGCCTGGTGGCGCATACGGCCCGGTTTATCTCTATGCCGCGCAGCAGATATGCGACCCGAACGTTACAGCCGCATCATCGGGTTACGTCTGCAATACCGACGCCACCGTCACCACGTTGGACTTCATCTCCACGCTTGGTAACACCCACCTTTACAACGATCTCAAGCCAGCGAGCCTGTCGTTGACCTGTCTTGACGCCGACTGTCCGGTGGTTGGCCCATCGTCGTCGATGGTCGCGGCTGGCAAGGCGCACTCGTGTGTGGTTCAGACCGACGCCACGGTGGCGTGCTGGGGCTTGGACAATGCGTCGCAGTTGGGCGACTGGCCCTCCACTACCTCGACATCAGCACCGCAGACTGTGCCGGGGCTCTCCGGAATCGTCGCCGTAACTTCTGGCCGATCGGTTGCCGCAGCGTATGGCCTTGCCCCAGGCGTTTCGCTACCTGAGAGCACTCGGTTCTACGAGGGCAGCGAAGGCATTCACACGTGCGCCCTGCGCAACACTGGCACTGTGTCGTGCTGGGGTGATGGCCGGCTCTTCCAGCAAGGCATGACCTACGCCGGAACCCCGGAAGATGTCATCAGTGCCGACACGGTGAGTCCGCTAGCTACGGTCACGGCGATCGCTGCGGGCGCGAGCCACACCTGTGCTCTTAAGGCCGATACCACCGTGTGGTGCTGGGGTTGGAACACCAGTCAGCAGACCGGCGGCCCGCAGGCAGATTCCTCTGAGCAGTATCCGGTGCAGGTGATGCGAGATGCCACGACCGCCCTCACCGGAGTCAGAGCAATCGTCGCCGGTGGAGATCACAGTTGCGCGTTACTCACTGATGGCACCGCCGGCTGCTGGGGCGACAACTCGTTCGGTCAGCTTGGGCAAGGCTCGGCTGGTGCGTCGTCGCGGTTCTTCCTTCCGGTGTCGTCGATCACCGGGATCACGGCGATATCGGCGGGCGCCAACCACACGTGCGCGGCTACTGGCACCAACACGATCTGGTGCTGGGGCGACAACTCCTCTGGCCAGTTGGGCGCTGCGTCGAATTCGGGTGCCCCTTACCTGCCGGTCACGTTCAACCTGCCCACTGATGGCAGCGTAACCTCCCTGGCCACTGGCACGAGCAACACCTGCGCCGCAACATCGCTCGGCTCGGTCTACTGCTGGGGCGACAACACCTACGGCGAGTCCGGGTCGGTCAATCTTGGTCTATCGACGCCCTCGGGCCCGTGGTCGAGTTACGGACCGCAGTACGTGGGCAGTGTCGGCACTGAGTTCGGCACCAATTCCGCTGCCTCGATCGTGGGCCTTGCTGCAGGCGACTTCCACATGTGCGCACTGCTATCTGACCGGTCAGTATCGTGCTGGGGTCGTGACGACAGCGGGCAACTCGGCAACGCTGCGGCTAGCACCAGCGGCACCAATGCTGCCCCGCTCGCGGTTTCGGGGCTTGCCCCGCTGCTCGCCAACCAGGCGAAGTTCGACGACTTCATCCACTACCCGATCTTGCTCGCGCTGAAGGTCAGCGGTACCTACCTGCCATTTGGATTCGCTCCAGCGTGTCAGGACGTTGGCGAGCCGACCGCTCAGGGCACCATCTCCAGCGCTGCCGGGAAGGCTGTTGAGTACTGCGCGGACGTGAACGCATTTAGTCGCATCAGCACCCCAGGGTCGCTCTCCCAGACGATCCTCTTCGTCGAAGACCCCATGGCCAAGGGCAAAGTCTGATCTCGATCGGACTGCCACGACTCTGCTGGGCGAGCCTTACGTTCGATCAAGTCTGGTCGGGATCAACAACTGGTCAGCGGAGCCATCACGTGGTGTGGGCTAGTTACTGGAGTACCGCTGATTAGCGGTGAAGCCCAAGCGGCTTAGCGCTAGCTGGCTCTCGCGATTGAGCTTGTCAGCCTCGTCGGATTGGTTGAGCTGGCTCGCGACTCGAGCGAGTTCGGCTAGGACGAAGCCCAGCTCGACCGCATTGTTCGCCTCGGCGATTGACAGTGCTCGCCGCAAAGTCGCTTGTGCCGTTTCCACATCGCCTGTGTCGGCTTCGGCTGCGCCCAGTACCCGCAATGCTTTGCAGAGGGCGACATCGCCCTCCAGCCCTTCGCCCAATCGGACCGCCTCCTCTGCGATTATGCGCGCCTGCGCTGAATCACCATTCATGAGGTGAGCAAGGGCCAGGCTGGCGGTGCTGTCGGTGAGTTCTTCGTCCACGGCGATCAATTGTTGGAGTCGTGCAGCCTCAGCAATCATGGCAATGCCGTCGTCGTACTGTCCCTGCTGCACCAACGCCATCCCAAGACAGCGGAGGGCATATGCCACATAGTCATCAAATCCCAGCGCCCGAAGTTGCGGTAGGCAGTCACGCAATTGAGTTTCAGCTTCCACCGCGCGGCCCATCAGCATCAAAACATCGCCAAGAGACAACGCGGTGACTGCCTCGCCGTCCGCGTCGCCGGAACTCACTGCGATCAGATTCGCGTGTTTGAACCTGTCGACAGCATCGGCGCCATTGCCTTCGAGCCAACTGGCCATGCCGAGGTTGTTCAGAACTGTCGCCTGGCGTCCTCGATCGCCCAACTCGTCAAACAACTGCAAGGCGAGTTCGCCTGCGGCCCAGTCTGGCTTGCCATCTGCAAGTGAGATATTGAGAAGGGTGTTATTGGCCGTTGCGCGGGGGAGCAAATCTGGAGTCTTGGCGGCGTGGCTGATCGCACCAGTAACCCAGGTGCGTGCTTCTGAGCGCCGGCCCTGCCACAGGCGGACGATGGCGCAGGTCGTCTCCAACCTGCTCAATGTCGCCATGCTCTGCGAGTCGATGTCGGCGTTTACTGCTCGGATTCCAGCCTTTGCCGTTTTGAAGGCTCGGTTGAAGTCCGACAGCCCAGCGTAAATGCCACTGGTTGCAAGTAGGACTCGAGCCAATGCACCCGGATCGTCGGTGAGCCTCGTGCGTGCTTTCGCCAGGGCGGCGAGGGCATCGTCCATGCGACCGAGTGCGTATTGGCTATCGCTGAGGGATACGTACGCGGCGGCCTTGTCAGCTGAACTCACTCCCCGCAGGCCGCGCGCAGCCTGTGTGGCGCGCAGGTACAACTCTTCGGCCTCGACATGGGCAAACTTCTCGCTCGCGCGAGCGCCGCCGATGAGGGCGAAATGCCAGGCTCGCTCGGGACGCTTGGCATGTAGATAGTGCAGCGACAAAAGTTCGGCGACGTCGTCGGGATGGGCAGCGGCTGCCTCGATGATCTCAGCGGCGTGACCATGGAGTTGTAGCCGCACCCGGTAGGGCAGACCGTCATACGCGGTGTCGCGGAGCAACTGGTGCTCGAAGCGATAACGGCCTTCGCCATCGGCTCGTACGAAGTAGGAAAGCCGCTCCAAGAACGTGTGGCTTGACTCGCGCTCACGGTTCTCAAGCAGTGAATCCAACTGATTCTGCTGGAATGCGACGCCGAGAACCGAAGCGAAGCGAAGCACTGTACGTTCGTCGGGCGGCAGCTGATCGATCTGGCTGGTGATCAGGGCTTCTACCGTTTCGGGCAGCTTGTCGACTCGCTCACCTGATCGCGCCGCCTGGATCAGACCGCGTAGGAACAACGGGTTACCAGCGGCTCGGGTCGTGATGAGTTGGATGTCGTGCGATGTGACGGCGGAGTCAGCGAGTTCGCGTCGAATGAGCTCAACTGCGGACGACGAACTCAGTGGCTGTGGACGCACAACCACCACTGGGTAAGCGTCGGTGGGACGGAAGCCGCGGTCGACATCGCGACGAGTAACCAGGATGAGCCACGACCGCTCGGCCAGATCGTGGCAGATGCGTTCGAGTAGATCCATCGACGACTCATCCATGAGGTGTACGTCGTCGATCATGAGCACCGTGGGGGAGTTCAAGATCGCCCCTAGCAGCTTGGCTACGGTGTCGTCGCGTCGTGGCTTGCGGAACTCGTCGGCGAGGGCGTCTACCTCTGGTGTGCTGGCCATCTCAACGCCAAGGACGTTTGCGACAAGGGGTAGCCAGGGGGTGAGTTCGGGATCGTATTCATCGGCCAGGCTGATGAGCGTGCTGACGACTGCGGGATCGTCGGCTTCATCGGTGACACCCATTGCTGCGCGCAGCAAAGCCTGGAAAGGCCAGTAGGGCGTTGCGATTTCGTACTCGTCGCAACGTGTGACAAGGGTGGGCAGATCGACGTCGCGTAGGAGTTCTGATACGAGTCGCGACTTTCCGATGCCAGGTTCGCCCGACAGCTCGACGACCCGACCATCGCCAGCTGCGGCCGTGGTGAGCGCTTCAGTCAGCACCGCCATCTCTGCCTCACGGCCGACGAATGCTGAGTGCTTCACCTCATGGGTGGTGCCCTCCAATGCGCGGCCGACCCGGGCAGCGTGGATGAGGATGCTCTTGCCCTTGACCAGGAAAGGTTCGAGTTCGTCGATCTCGAACTCGACGTCCGACTTCCCAAGGACGTTCATCGTGGCTACGACCTGGCCGTGCGCGGCCTTGCCGAGAAGGCGGGCCGCAAGGTTGATCGCATCGCCCTTGACCGAGTACGTGCGTCGGAACTTTGGGCCGAAGTCACCTGAGAAGACCTCGCCGCGGTTAACGCCGATGCGAGTAGGCAGCCGGCCGACGTTCGCGCTGATCTCGGTGGTAGCGCGCAAAATTCGCTCGTCATTGCGGTCGCCACTGGCTGGCGCACCAGCGGTGAGCATGATCTTTCCGCCGTCACGGTTGATGTCGGTTTCGAAGAACGTGACGCCGTAACGCTCGGTGGCGTGTTGCACGTTGCGAATGCATTCGTCGAGGGCCTGGGCAAGGGAATCGGGGCCTTCGTCGGCGAGTAGAGCATCGGTGCCAGCGAACTGCACGAACGCGACCCCGATCTTGCGGTGCTCTGCTTCACCTTGGCTGGACAGTAGATGCGCGCGGATCGCAGTGGGTAGCAGATGCCCGAGGTCGATGGTGTCCGATGCCGGCCGCGGCAACTCAGTGTCGTTGGCCAGGGCCGGTGCCTCGGCAAGTAGGAAGCCGTCGCCAAGTGGGGCGCCGATGTACTTCGGATCGATCAACGCGGCAGTTTGCGCGGTGAGGCCGATCTCGTCGGCTGAGGCAAGGGCCTCCATGTCGGCGCACATGCTGGCGGCTGGCCCGCTGATCAGGAACTCGCGGTGGATCGCTGGATCACCGACGAGGAAGAAGTGGAATGTGCCCGAGTGGATGCCCACCGACATTCGAAGCACCACCCTCTTGGGGCCGGTGCCGATCTTGCCGATCTTGACCAGCCGCTCGCGCATACCGTGCGTGGCCCGTGCGGCACGCGACGCGTGGTTCTCGCCGGCGAAGAGCAGTAGTACGGCGTCACCGCCCCACTTCACCAAGTCAGCGCCGTCGCGATAGGCGACCGACAACAGGTCGGCGAACATCTCGCTGAGAATGTCGCTCATCTGCTCGGCACCGATCTTGCCCTGCCGTGCAAGACGTTCGGTCAGCGCCGTGAATCCGGAGATATCAACAAAGGCAAGGGATCCCTCAATCTCTTGCCACAGGTCTTCGGGTCGATCGCGCAGCCACGACACTGCCAGGCTAGGTACGTAGGCCTCGAGCAGGGAGTTCGAGCTTGCTGTCATCGCGGGCCTGCGGTCATGGTGTGCGATCCCTTGGCGTGCGGTGGAGGGGGGTGGATCAGGAAGTGATTCTGCGAGCTGGGTCTGGTGACGTGAGTCAGGAGAGGTCAGTGGATGCAGGCTGGAGCCGGGATGTTAGCGCGGCAAGGTATGCGGCCGGGTCACGGTTGAGGAGACGGCGAATCGTCTCCGTACCTTCGGCGGTGTTCCTGGTTACAACTGACGGCACTGCTCCTCCGGGCCCTAGGTTCGGTGCCCTTCAGACTAGCCCTTGGCTGGTCGGGTGAGGAGGGGCTGGTGGCTCACAAATTCCGCGCGAGCCACTGGTCTCGCGTGGCTGGCATGCCGCTCTTGCCCATGGGGGTCTGACGCACGGCCAGCACTTGGTGCACTGTGATGTTGCCGTGGTCGAAGGCCAGTGCGCATGCCGCCAGGTACAACAGCCACGTGCGCGCCCGAGCCTCGCCGGCCAGCGTCACCGCCTCATCCCAATGCTCGCGCAGGTTGTCGACCCACGTGCGAAGGGTGAGTTCGTAGTGCTCTCGCAGGGCTTCGGAGTCGCGAACCTCTAAGCCCACCTGCTCCATAGCGTTGAGAGTGGCTGAGAGCGGGAAGATCTCGCCGTCCGGGAAGATATAACTGGTGATGAAACTAGGCGTGGGCTTGGACCGAGGCTGTATCGAGCGCACCGACGCGATCGCATGGTTGAGCAAGCGGCCGCCAGGACGGAGCTGGTTCATCAAGATGCGGGCGTACTCGGTGAGCCGTACCAGCCCGACGTGTTCGGACATGCCGATGCTTGAGATCGCATCGAAGGGGCCGTCGTTGATATCGCGGTAATCCTGGATGCGTATTTCGACCTGCGAGCTCAGGTCGGCGGCCCTGACGCGCTCGCGCGCTAACGCCGCCTGCTCCTTGCTGATCGTGATACCGACCACGTCGACGCCGAAGTTGGCTGCGGCGTGGATCGCCATCGAACCCCAGCCACAGCCGACGTCGAGTAGGCGCATCCCGGGTTTGAGGCCGAGCTTGCGGCAGACCAGATCGAGCTTGTCGTACTGGGCGTCCTGCAGGGTGTACTGCTCGCTGGGCGGTGATGCCCAATAGGCGCAGGAGTAGACCATGCTGGGGCCCAGGATGTGCTGGTAGAACTCGTTGCTGACGTCATAGTGATGTGAGATTGCGGCAGCGTCGCGTGACTTGACGTGGATCGGGCCACGGGTCTTGCGCACTTCCTCGGGAGGCGGTGCCGGTGGCAAGCCGAGCCCGCCGAGCTTCGCGGCGGTGCGGGCTGCGGCGAAGCGATCGCGGGTGCCCAACTGAATGCCTTCGTGGCGCGAGATTCGGTGAATGAGTTCGGGCAGATCGAGTATTTCGAAGATGTCACCCTCGAAGCTGAGATCCCCTGAGACGTAAGCGCGGGCGAGCCCGAGCTCATTGGGGGCCCACACGAGTCGCTTCAACGCTCGGGGATCGCGGATCAAGATGGCGGCCTTGGAGGCGGGCGGGCCAGCTTCCGAGCCGTCCCAGCATCGAACGCGGATAGGTAGTTCGATACCTAACGCTGAATTCAAGATAGCGGCGATTTGGCCCGCTGCGTTTGGCGACTGTATCGCTGTGGCTGATGCGTTCATTCGTCCGGAATCGCGTTCCGAGACAGTCATTGCCTACCTCCGAGACGAACGTTGAGAACAAACGTTGAGAACAAACGTCACCCTTAAGTCAACCCCCAAGTCCTATCACCGCAGCGCAGTGAACGGAAGTATTTTGCGGCAAATCGCGAGGATTTTTGTGCTCAAATCGATGCTTTTACGGCCATCTTTGGCTCGGGAAAATGTGGGCGGGCGTGGTGTCCGGGCTGTGGGATGTAAGCCAGGGGGTGCTGGCTTGGTGCGGCGGTGACTCGTCGGATGCGGAACAGGCTTGGTCAGAAGACCGGACCTCCCCACCAGCACGCCGCGGGGGCCAAACCAATGCGACGGCGAATCTCGTTTCGCCAACCTGGAATGGCTGTGACGCGGTCACTGTGGCCCTGGCCGCTCTCGGCGGAACTCGAATCCGAACGTGCGCATCGGATCGGCGCTACCAACCTCAGGGACCTTCGGCACGCCTTGTCGAGAGACTCGGCCGATCACAGAGTGCTCGGCCGACTCCGCCTGCTGTGTAGCGACGTCCGACCGGCTAGCTGGCCTCGGGCTAGCTGGATTCGAGCGCGGCAAGGTGCTCCACGAAGGTGCCGGTTACCGCTGACCACCCGCCGATATTGCCCTCGCGTCGCATCCGTCCCGCAGCTCCCAGAGCGGCGAATCCGGTCTGCTCGATCCGGATGCGCGTCGAGTCGTGGATCGGTTCGAAGGTCAACGACACGGACGTGGCCTCGCTGGGGTCGAAGAACAGGTGCCATCGGAAGTCGATGCGGTGGGGTTCGTCCCAGCGAGTGATCTCGCCCCACACGTGCTCGGAGTTGTCGCGTGCGCGTTCAACTATCCGACCGCCGACGTAGGGCTCGAAGACCACCGACTCGGGGTCCCCGCTCACGGTGTGACCACGAGGCCACCAGATTCCGGCTCGGGTGGTCCAGGTGCGGAAGGCGCGGTCGACCGGTGCCGCCACCTCGAAGCTGAGGGTGAGCCGGTCTGGGTCAGGTATCTCCTCGCCTGAGGCCGTCACGACCGGCGCTTCTTCGTCGGTCGAGGTCGCTTACTGGCTGGGGAATCATCCACGACGATCCCCGGGAGGTTCTCCGAGACGAGCGTGTAGCGAGCGGCGGCCTCTCGCCACAGCCCGTCCATGTACTCACGCAGTGCGGACACTCCTTCGGGACGTACCTGATAGACGCGCCTTGTGCCATCGCTGACCGAGTCAACGAGACCGGCCTGTTTGAGAAGCCGTAGGTGTCGCGACACAGCGGGACGGCTGATCGGGAACCGCTCGGCCAGCACACCCACCGAGGCGGGTTCTGCGGCCAGCGACTCGACGATGGCCAACCGCACAGGGTCGGCCAGGGCCTGTAAGGATTCCACAAACTCTCCCTCTTCGGTAACCTGTGCGTTACGGTAACTCATAGGTTACCGATTTGGAGGTCGTGATGCGCTTCTCGACTCGTACGACGATCCACGCCCCCGTGCGGGGTGTGTGGTCCATCCTTACCGATCTTGCCGCCTGGCCGTCGTGGAATACGACAGTGGTCGCGGTCGAGGGGGTCGTTGCCCTCGGCCAGAAGGTGAGGGTCACCGTGACTGCCAACCCCAAGCGAGCTTTCCCCGTGACGGTCTCGACGCTGGACGACCCCAGCCGGATGGTCTGGACTGGGGGGATGCCACTCGGGTTGTTCACCGGGACCCGGACGTTCACGCTCAACGAGACAGTGGGGGGTACCGACTTCTCGATGGAGGAGGTCTACTCCGGGCCGTTAGCGAGCGTGGTGACCCGCTCGATCCCCGACCTCGCGCCGAGCTTCGAGGAGTTCGCCCGCTGCCTGAAGACGACGGCCGAGTCAGCCGCGGTGTCGTCGTGATGAGCACCGTGGTCGTCAGGTACACCCTGCGACCCGAGGCGATGTCCGAGCATCTCCGGCTCATCGATGCCGTGATGACACAGTTGAGCGAAGAGCGCCGTGACACCGTGGATTACCGGGTACTGCGACTGTCAGATGGCGTGACATTCATCCACATGTCAACCTGTGACACCCCCGACGGGACAAGCCCACTCCGTGAGCTGTCGGCCTTCCGCGAGTTCCAGGCCGACCTCGGATCCCGAGTCGCGACACGTCCGGAGCCCTCGTCGGCGGATGAAATCGGCAACTACGTGGGCCTACCCGCCTGAGGTTCCATGGGTAGTAATCGCAGCGGCCACCGCCGTGGCCAAGGCCGCAGCCACGGCTGGCCGTCGCCAAAGGCGTGCGCGGACTCACCGACGCCGCCTGGCTGAGCTCGGTTAGGTGGCGCGACCTGCGACACGGGCAGGCCAGTTGCATGCTTGCCGCCGACGTCCTCATCGCCGTCGTCAGCAAGCGACCCGGACCCAGTACCAGTGCCAGTGCCAGTGCCGGTGCCCGTGCCGGTGCCAGTGCCAGTGCCGGTGCCGGTGCCGGTGCCCTCGTCATCACCTCGGACACCCACTCGCGCCTGCTCGAAGGCGTCGGTGTCGGCACTCCGCGGCTTCCTCGGCCGCACTGGTAGGGCGCACAGACCGCACAGACCGCACAGACCGCACAGACCGTCGAACCCAGAATGACCCCAACCCAGAATGACTCGAGGTCCGCTGAAACCACCCTCGAGAAGGAGCATCTGCCGGGTCTTCGAGGGGGTCCGACGATGTCGTCGAGGCGGTTGTCGCCGCAGGTGAAACGGAAGAGGCCCGGTCCGAAGACCGGGCCTCCCCACCAGTACGCCGCGAGGGACTTGAACCCCCAACCCGCGGATTAAGAGTCCACTGCTCTGCCAGTTGAGCTAGCGGCGCCTAGTGCGAGCATGAGGATACACCGACCTCCGCTGGCCCGTGAAACCCAGGTGCTTTGTCCTGATTTGGGCCGCCTCCACGTTTATGAAGGTGCCGCTCGCTGCGCGTAGCGCAGTCGGGGGCACCTTCATCGAGAAGTGGGGCTGGGGGTTTTAGGCGGCCACGGATTCCAGGACGTAGAGGTCGTGGGATTTGGGCGGGGTGATCAGGTCGAACAGCAAGGTGATGGGCACACCGAGTCTCAGCCAGGTCATGACGTCGTCGTTGGACAGGGGAGTGGGCTTGGGCTTTGCCGGAAACTGCATCGGGGTGGCCCAGGTCATGACGTCGTCGTTGGGCAGGGGGGTGGGCTTGGGCTTTGCCGGGAACTGCATCGGGGTGGGCATTGGCTTGGATGCCAGGTTGGCCAAGACCTTGTTGTTACTCATAGTTGAGTTGTCGGGTCGAACCGCGTTAAGTAGATGGGCCATGTGGGTGAGAGTGCTCGGCCGGTCGTGGGATCGAGCCGCTATCTAGTGTCGGGAAGTTCGATCAGGCGGATTTCGATCACATCTCCCGGCTGCACCTGCGCGAGCCGATCGCGATCGGCGTCGATGATCACCGCGATCACCGAGTATCCACCGGTCGTTGGCCGGTCTGGCCCGAGCACCACAGGTTGACCGTCGTGTGGCACCTGGATCGCGCCGGTTTCCATCGGCTCGGTGGGTAACTCGCGCCCTGGATCACGACGTTCGAGCGCTGGCCCGCTGAGGCGCAAGCCGATCCTGTCGCTGGCTGGGGTGACGATCCACGAGCTCGTAACCAGCAGGCTGGCCGCCTTTGCCGTGAACCAGTCGAAGCGAGGGCCCGCTATCGCTCGGAGCGGCCCGTTCGGCCGACGATGTGCGGCGTGATCGATCGGCGGATGCTCGACTTCCTCGTGCCCGAGTTCGAGCCGGTCGCGGGCGGCTAGCGGTTGTGGCCCCAGTCGTGCCAACGTGTCGGTCGAGGCGCTGCCGAGCACCGGATCGACCTTGATGCCGTGCCGCACGGCAAGGTAGGACCGTAACCCCCACGTGGGTGCGCGAATGATCAATTCGTCTCCGGCACCTAGATGCAATTGAGAATCGCGAGGAATTTCGCGCAGTTGGCCCATGTGGTTGACCACGAGTGCACCCTCGGCTCCGGTGACCGCCACGACACAGGCGGCTTCAACGCGTAGGTGTAAGCCGCCCCCGACAGCCTCGATCACGGCCGCGTTTTCAGGGTTTCCAACTAGCCGATTGGCAAGTCGCAGAGCGCCTCGATCCCAAGCGCCTGATGGTCCGACTCCAATGTGCGACCAGCCGATTCTGCCCAGATCCTGAATGCTGGCGAACGGTCCGGTGGCGACGATCTCAATCATCGGGACACCTGCCGAAACTGCACGCGGGTTCCGGGCGTAAGCAGCGCGGGCTCAGCGCGCAAGACGTCGAAGAGGGCAACTTCGGTGCGTCCGATCAAGCTCCAGCCGCCGGGGGATTCGCGCGGATAGACCGCACTCCACGAATCCGCGATGGCGACCGATCTTGCTGGCACGCGAGTACGCGGGGTACTGAGTCGAGGAACCGCCAATGCAGGATCGAGACCGCGAAGGTACGCAAACCCGGGCGCGAAGCCGCAGAAGGCAACCTCATAAGTCGGCGCGCTGTGTCGGGCGATCACCTCGTCGATGGAAAGTGCAGTTAGCTCTGCAACGTCGCTGAGGTCTGCCCCGTCGTAGTGCACCTCGATCACAACAATGCTGTGTTGAACCTGGTCGGTCTCGACTGGCTCGAGTGTGGTGAGCAGACGGGTGAGTGCGTTGCGGTCGACGGTGCTGTCGTGGCGAACAAGCACCGTGGTAGCTGCTGGTATCGCCTCGATGACGCCAGCGATGTGCTGTCGTCGTACGGCTTCGGCTAGCGCGACCGCATTGGGGCCGGCTTCGACCAGTAGCCCTCGGTCTCCCATCGCGCGCACCTGACGGAGCCCCTCGGTGTTCATCGTGCACCCGCTGCGCTGAATGCTGTGACCGTGATTCCTTGTAGCGCAAAGGATTCACGCACCTGTCGAGCTAACTCTAGAGCGCCTTCAGTGTCAGAGTGCAGGCAGATCGAATCTGGGACTACCGTCACATCGACTCCGTCGATGCTGGTGATTGAGTGCTCGCGGATCATGCGCATTACTCGCGCTTTGACGTCGAGGGGATCGTGGATCACGGCTCCGTCGCGTGTGCGAGGAACTAGCCGACCTGCGGAGGTGTACGCACGGTCGCCAAATGCTTCCGCGTACACCGCGAGCCCTGCGGCGCTCGCCTGGTGTGCGAGCGTGCAGCCAGGCAGCGTGAGAACCGATAGGACAAGATTTCCTGCGCTCTCATCACGTAGCACAGCATCGACCACGGCTCTCGCAACAACTTCATCCTCGGCCGCGGTGTTGTAGAGCGCCCCGTGAGGCTTGAGATACAGGACGTCAGTGTCGGCAGCTCGGGCGTGCATCCGCAGCGTCTCGATCTGCGAAAAGAGTTGCTGCGCAAGCAGTTTCGGATCGACATCGAGTGCACGCCTGCCGAAGCCCGCACGGTCGGCGTAACTCACCTGCGCGCCGATGGCGACTCCCCGCGACGCAGCCCCGCGGCATACGCGCGACATTGATTCGCTATCGCCAGCATGCCCACCACAGGCGACGTTTGCGCTGCTGATTACATCGAGGAGCGCGGCATCGAGTTCGGCGGCGCTCAAGCCGTCGGCCGTGATCCCCTCACCAAGATCTGCATTGAGATCGATAGTGGTCACCTGCGCTCACCCCCTGATGCTCTTGATCCAATCGTCGGTCGTGCAGACCGTGCCAAAGCCATCGCCCAGCACGCCGAGTTCGACTCGGTGCACTAGATGAGCCGGCAGTTCGTCCGACAGGTCAATTGTCCCGGTGGCATCGCTCAGCACCATGACGTCCCAGCCCCGATGCATCGCCTGCCGGGCCGTTGTGTCGACGCACATGTGAGTCATGTATCCAGCGATGACGAGTTGGTCGATCGAATGTTCGCGCAGCCAGTGCTCTAGTGGCGTACCGGTGAATGAGCCAGGCCATTGCTTGTCAATCACCACTGAATGTGGACGTGAGGTGACTACCTTGTGCAACTCCCAGGCGGCGGTGCCCTCAACGAAGACGCCACCAGTCGGGTCGGGTTCGGTGTGACGAACGGCGATCACGTCGATGCCCGCGGTTGTCGCGGCGTCGATCGCCGCTGCAATGCGAGCGAGTGACTGGTCAACCGGCGGGTACACGATCGGCAGTGCGCCAGTGACGTACTCGTTCTGGACGTCGATGACGATCAATGCGGCAGACACGGGTACACCTTCTCAGGCCCACGCTCGACCTGATGGCATTTTCGTCGGATGTGTCGCTGGGCAGGCACAGGGTCAGGCTGGCGGCGAGAGCGCGCCCGCTCGTTCAGTGCGCATGATCCGCACGCCGAACGGAATGCTCGCTGCAGCGAGAAAGGCAACGACCAGATAGGGAGACGCGGTGCCAAGCACGTTTGACATGACGCCTGCGAACACACTTGCGATGGCCATGCCAGACGCCCACAGCATGTTGGCCATCGCCAGAATCTCGCCGCCCTCGGTATCCGCGGCGGCGGTTCCGTCCCAGAGCAGTGCGCTGGCCGGGATGTAGATCGCCTCGAGCGCCGTGCCAGCGATAATGAGCAGCACGATCACTAGGTAGACCTGGTGAGTGAGCCCGATACCGGCCATCGTCGCGCAGGCCACGATGAGCAGTGCGGTCGCAACCTTTCCTCGTCCGTATCGATCGGCCTGCTTACCTGCCCACGGGCTCCCCGCAGTTCCGAATGCTGCCATCACTAGATACACGGCGCTCGTGCCTAACGCAGCAACACCCAACTCCTTGAGTTCGATTGGCGCTTGGGAGTTGATAACGCCGATCGTGAGTCCGCCCAGCGTGATTAGCCAGAGGCCAATGCGGACGTTGGGGTCGTTAAGTAGACCGAGGGCTCCAGCCCAGCCTGACGATTGCCGTCTGACGGGTGCGGGTTGACGCGCGGCGACTACAGCAACTCCAAGAAGCAATGCTGCGACAGCCGAGAACACTACGGCCGCACCGATAATCGAAGCCAGGGCGCCCACGACCGGCCCGGCAATGCTTCCGGCAACGGATAGGCCAAGGAGTCGACCCGCTACTTCGCCGCGACGGTCGGCTGGCGCGATAGATGCTCCCCACGACATCGCAGCGGTCCATGATGACGCCCCCGCCGCCCCTTGTAGGAATCGGAAGAGCACGAGCATGGGGCCACTAGATGACGCAGTAAAGAGCAGCGAGACGATCGCGGTGGCGGTGAGTCCGACGATGAGCAGTTTGCGTGGCCCCCAGCGTGATGACAGCGCGCCAGCGGGGATCGCCCCCATCACCATGCCCAACGGGTATGCCGCAACGAGCAAGCCGATACCTGCCCGATCGAGATTGGCCGAAGTCGCGTAGCTGGCGAGCAGTGGACTCAACACCGCGAAGAACATGGTGTCGACCAGGACGACCAGACCGGCAAACCGAATGACTGGGCGGATCTCAACAGGTAACGGTCTTCGCCTACGAGTTTTGCCAGTGCCAGTTTTGCCAGTGCCAACCATGGTGATTACCCAATCACAACGACATGTTCAGGCTTCCAACCGAGCTCGACCGTGTCGCCGTCGGTCCATCGGTCATCGTGTCGTGAGCGAGCCAAGTTCTGTTCGAGCACAGTGAGCCGCACCCCGGGTGCGACGTCGACAAGATATTGAGTGGTAGCGCCGTGATACACAGTGGCACTTACGGTTCCAGGGATCCGCACCATGCCCGGATCAAACTCCGCCATCCAGATCTTTTCGGGACGAATCGCGATGCTGACTGCTGCCCCTTGAGTCAATTCGGGGTGGCCTGGCAGCGGTATCGATAGCCCTGATTCGAGAGTGAGCACGGCTTCGCTGTGCATGCCCGTCATCAGGTTGCTTGTACCGATGAACCCCGCTGCGAACTTCGTGCGCGGACGCTCGTACACGTCCTCGGGGGTGCCGGATTGCTCGATCAAGCCGTTGTTCATGATCGCGATGCGATCACTCATGGTCAGTGCCTCATCCTGATCATGAGTGACGAAGACGAACGTGATTCCGACCTCGCGCTGAATCTCCTTGAGCTCAACCTGCATGCGGTGACGCAGCTTGAGATCGAGCGCGGCCAGTGGCTCGTCGAGCAGTAGAACCTCAGGCCGGTTCACCAACGCTCGCGCAAGTGCAACGCGCTGCTTCTGTCCGCCGGAGAGCTCTCGCGGTTTTGCGCTTGCTCGTCCGGCGAGATCGACCAACTCAAGCATCTCGTTCACGCGCCGCTTGATCTCGGACTTGTCCAAACCTTTGCGGCGCAGGCCAAAGCCGACGTTGCCCTCGACATCGAGGTGCTCGAACAATGCGTAACTCTGGAAAACAGTGTTGACGTTGCGCTTGTGGGGTTGCACTGAGGTGACGTCTTCACCGCCGAGCACGATCGTGCCCTCGGTAGCGTCGCTGAACCCTGCGATCATCCGCAGAGTGGTCGTCTTGCCGCAGCCGGAAGGACCGAGTAGCGAGAAGAATTCACCGCGACGGATATCGAGATTGAGGTGATCGACCACGGTGACCTCGCCGAACTTCTTAGTGAGGTTGATCAGCCGGATTGCCGGTTGGTCGTCGATCGCTGCGGCGTCAGCCACGGGGTTCTCCTGGCGAGCGGTATCGGTCATGTTGGTCATCCTCCAGATATCAGGTCGAGGCTGGAGTCCTTGCGGCCGAACAGGCGTGGGATCACAAGCGAGAGTGCGACGAGAAGCACGCTCACCGCCAACATGCAGGTACCCACGGCATTGATTGCCGGTGAGATGGTGAGTCGGATTTCGGAGTAGATACGCACTGACAGTGGCTGTGGGTCGACTCCGGTGGTGAAGAACGCGAGCACGAAGTCGTCGAAAACCAAAGCGAAGACAAGTAATCCGGCCGCGATGAGCGCGGGCATGATGGTCGGCAAAGTGACAAACCGCAGTGCCTGCCATGAGGTGCAACCCAGATCGCGCGCGGCTTCCTCAACCTCACCGGACATTGAGGACAGCCGGCCTCGCACGATCACAGCGACGTACGAGATGGAGAAGGTGATCTCGGCGATGATGACGGTGACGAGAGAGAGTTTGAGGCCGAGGCCGGTGAAGAACAGGAGCGCTGCGACACCCGTGACGATCTCGGGGGTGACGAGCGGCACCAGCGACACAGTGCCGACTGCTCGTGCCGGACGCGAACTTACTCGTTCAAGTGCAAGAGCAAGCATCGTGCCGAGCAACAGAGCGCCGACCATGGCGATGGACGCGATCATCAGGCTCGCACGCAATGAGGACTGGAGCCCCTCGTCGTTGAAGAACTGGACGTACCAACGATTGCTGAATCCACCGAACACTGACAGCGACTTCTTTGAGTTGAAGCTGAACAGAATCACGACCACGATCGGGACGTAGAGCAGGACGAAGAATAGCGCCGTGAATGCGACGGCAAAGAACGGTTTGCCCTCAACCGAACGGCGACGCCGAGACGTGCTGTGAGTTGTCTTTGCTTCTGTCGCGATCGTGGTTGCTGCCATCACGTCTCCCGGTTCTGACGCTGAGTGGCGCGAAGGTAAAAGACCATGAAGACGAGCAGCGCGAGCATGAGAACGACGGTAAGGGCCGAGCCTAAGGGTTGGTTCTGGCTCTCGAAGAACTGCTGCTGGATCAGGTTTCCGATCATGAACGTACTCGGCCCGCCCAGGAGTTGAGCGCTGACGAAGTCGCCGAGCGCAGGCAGGAAAACCAGCAGCACTCCGCCGAGCACTCCGGCCCGGGTTGCAGGCACAGTGACAGCGAAGAAAGTGCGTAACGGGCTGTGGTACAAGTCTTTTCCGGCCTCGATCAGGGCAATATCCATGCGTTCGAGCGATGCGTAGATGGGCAGGATCATGAATACGACGAAGCCGTAGACCAGCCCGGCAACTACCGCGCCCGGAGTATTCAGGAACTGCACGCCGTCGGTGAATCCCACCGTGTGGAGAGCTTGATTGACCAAACCTTCGTCGGAGAGCAATGTTGACCACGCATACATGCGGATCAAGTAACTGGCGAAGAACGGGATCACAAGTGCGGCGATCAGCGCGTTCTTGTACTTGCCCCCGTGGAGCGCGATGGCGTAAGCCACTGGGTACCCGATGAACATGCATAGGACGACTGTGGTCACCGAGTAGACCAGCGATCTGATGAACACCGTGAGGTATGTGGTGTTCATCAACGCTTGATAGTTAGCCAGCGACGTACCAAATGCGGGTCGACCGTTGGCGTTCACTGTGCCGAACGAGAGTGCCACGACAATCAAGATGCTGGAAACGAAAAAGACGATCATCCAGGCAGCAGGTGGTAGCAGCAGCCACCCCCAGAGCCGGGTGCGAGTGGCACTTTGCCGCTTCGCACCGGGCAGGGTGGCTGCCACCGCGTCCTGGAGATCGGTGGACATCAGGAAGCCTTGACCTCGGTCCACACGGTGTCGCGTGCCGCGGTGTCAGCGGGCGTGTGGTTGCGATAGACCTTTGTGTCATCGATGTTCTTGAGATCAATGGCCAGCGAGGGCCGACCCTCGACCATTTTCGCGTACGTTGCCTCGCCACCCTGAGCCAGCAGTGGGTAGCCCAGGTACTCAATGTTCTTGATGATGTTCTCGGGCCGCAGGAGGTAGTCAAGGAACACCAAAGCCGTACCTGGGTGCGGCGCATTCGCGGGGATAACCCAGGCGTCGGAGTTGACGGGCATGCCTTCCTTGGGAGCGATGTACTCCCAGATCTTGGGATCCTCTGCGGTGTAGTTGATGAAGTTCAGGAAGTCGCCCGACCATTCCTGGTGGATCCACGCGTTACCGCCGGCGAGATTGTTGATGTCGTCGGTGGAGTAGGCGCGTAGGTAGGGCTTCTGCGAGATCAACTTGTCCTTGATCTTGGCGAGGTCGTCGGGGTTAGCGGTGTTGACGTCCAGGCCGAGAAGCAGCGCCGCCATACCCATTGCCTCGTCGGCTTCGTCGAGGACGTAGATGTGGCCCTTGCCTTCTTCATTCCACAGATCTGCCCACGAGCCGGTCATCGTGGTGATCTTGTCCTTGCGATACGCGATACCGGTTGTATACATCGAGAACGGGATCGAGTAGTCAGAGTTGGGGTCATACCAAGGGTTGTCGAAGTAGCTACCCCAACCAAAAGACTGGTTAGCATTCTTGAGTTGGGCCTTGTCGATTCGCTGGATCATGTTCTGGTTGCGCAACTGCTCGACGAACCGGGCTCCAGGAAGCACGACGTCGTACTGGTTGCCCGAGCTCATCTTGGCCAGCATGCCGGGGTAGGTGTCGTAGTTGGTCTCGATGACCTTGACTCCGTACTCCTTCTTAAATCCCTCCAACACGGTTGGCTCGATGTATTCGGCCCAGTTGAAGTACACGAGGTCGCCATCGATGACGGCCTTTGCGGCCGGTGACTCAGACGGCGCGGCGGACCCGCTGGGGGACGTGGAAGCGGCTGGCGCCGGGGTGTCGCCCGAGAAGCCACAACCCGCGAGCGCCGCGGCGGCGCCAAGACCTAGGGAGCCGCGGAGAAAGTCGCGACGCCTGACAGTGGGTTCCGGAGCCGAATTCGAGTTGGTCATGGAGTGTCCTTTCGCGTGCTTCGGATATCGCGGGACTTGCGCAGTGCTGACATCGATCGGGACGGTTGGGAGGTGCTGGACGTTCCCTCGGTGGGGAAGGGAAGCCGACTCGCATAGCCGATGAGCGAGGCGATTGTGGTCGCCACAATCTCGCGGGCGTCGTGCAAAGTGGTGCGTGGATCGTCGGAGAGCACGCGGGTGCCGAGTCCATCACACATGGCTACGGCAGCGCAGGCGATTGCAGCGGCGTCGCAATCGTGGAAGCTTCCGTCGGCGATGCCGTCGTTGATGATGCCGGCGATGGCGTTGACGTCACCTTCGTGCAGGTCTGCGTTGACGGCAGCCAGGCGCGGGTGACGCAAGGACATCAGCCCGAATTCCTGCCACAGCAACCAATCGCGCGCGAGGCTGTCATCGCTGGGCAGGTAGCGATCGAGGTAGCCGGCCAGCCGTTGGGCGGCTGTGCGTCCGGCATCACTGAGCGCCGCTTGATCAAGAACGGTGGTTGATTCATATGAGTGGCGCAGCACCTGCTCGAGCAGGTGCTCCTTTGTCGCGAAGTGATAGTGCAGTAGCGCGGTGGAGACACCAGCGGCCTTGGCGATCGTGACCATGCGTACAGCGACTAGCCCATCTTGTGAGATGCATGCGGCCGTGGCCTCAAGGATGCGGGTTCTGGTGTCAGGGACCGTGAAAGTGGCGAGACTCATGTGCTGGCCGATCTGCGCTCGATGATGCGGTCTGCGAGCATCTCGACCGCCTCCCGCTGATCTGGCCGTGCACTGCACTTGTTGGCAGAGCGCGAACTTCCACTTTGATCTTCACTCGAGTGCGGTCTACTGACTGTTCAGTCAGCGAACGCTAAAGTGCGCCCTATGCGCTGTCAAGGGATTGTCCGTCGAATCGGCGGTGGAGCCGCGGTTATCGCGCGTCCAGGCAACTGCGTGGCGCGGCGAACTGTGCTGACATGACCTGTTTTCTGTTCGCGGACGGCACTCGAACTCTTGCGGAGTTTCGAACTCTCGGGGGGTTGGGCGAGCACGACAGCGCATCGCTTATCGCCCTGGCCGCCGAGGCCGATCTTCGTGGGCGAGGTGGAGCCGGGTTTCCGTTCGCGCGCAAGCTCTCCGCAGTCGCCGAATCCGTTGATCCCGTGCGGATCGCGATCGCCAACGGCGAGGAAGGCGAGCCTGGCTCGGTCAAGGACCGAGTGCTCATGCGCACCAAGCCGCACCTTGTTCTCGACGGGCTGCGCCTTGCCGCGTCAGCGGTAGGCGCGCAGCGATCGATTGTCTATGTGTCTGACATCGAGAGCGCGGTGGTGTTGCGCGCGGTGATCGCGAACGAGGGCTCATCCTTCGGCAGCATCGAGGTGTTCGAGGTTCCTCCGGCGTACGTCGCTGGCGAGGAGACAGCCGCGGTGCGGGCCATCGATGGTGGCCCTGCCCTTCCGACTGCAAAACCTCCAAGGCCGTTCGAGGCGGGTGTCGGTGGGCACCCCACTCTCATCGCGAATGTCGAAACCCTGGCTCAGTTTGCGATGCTGGCCGCTCGGGGAGCTAGTGAGTTCGGTCGTGGCACCCTGCTGTCGACGGTGCACTCGTCGACTCACTCGGGTGCGCTGGTTGAGGTTCCCGTGGGCACCCCCATGCGTGAGGTCCTCGCTCTTGTGACACCGATCCAGGACGTCCGCGCGATCCTTACCGGCGGCCTCTTCGGTGGTGTTCAACCGGCGGCACTGTTCGACGTTGCGCTCGAGCATGATGCGCTCCGGGCCGCTGGATCAGCGCTTGGCTGCGCCGCATTTCATGTGGTAAGCGCATCAGATTGCGTTGTTGAACTCGTCACCGACGCAATGAGTTTCCTTGGCCGGGAGAGCGCCCAACAGTGCGGCTCGTGTCTCAAAGGCACAGCAGCGATGGCTGCTGCCATGCGCCGCATCGCCGCCGGTGATCACGCTGACACCGATGTTGAGGCTCTCGGCCGCTGGGCGGTGTCATTGCGTGGCCGTGGCAACTGTGCGCTCCTCGACGCGGCGTGCCTGATGCTGTCGTCACTGCTAGAACATTGGCGGCTCGATCTTGAATCGCACGCTGTCGGACATGGCTGCGAGTTGTGCCGGGCTCGAGTCATCGCAGACGACTTCGCGATCACGCGACTGCGTGTGCCCCCTACGCTGGTACCACTGTCTCTGGAAGGAATCACCACATGAAGCTCGTCGTCGATGCCGCACTGTGTCAGGGCTACGGCCTTTGCCATGACGAGGCACCGGATCTTCTCGAACTCGATGAATTTGGCTATGCCGGAACCATCAGCGAGGGAATCGTTGTGCCAGAAAGAATGTCGGCGGCGGAGGCTGCGGTGGGCATCTGCCCAGCGCGTGCACTGCGCCTCGTCGACTGATGACAGTCTTACCGACGCCCCAGGTAACTCCGACAGAACGTGTCGAGCGAAGGAACTCCGTGTCTGCTGCTCCTGTGCGCGACCTCACTGCCTTGTTCGAGCCACGCTCGGTGGGTGTAATCGGCGCAAGTGATGACCCCACCAAGTGGGGCAACATGATCACCCGCCACTTGCTCGCTGCCCACCATCCGCGCAGCGTCTACTTGGTCAATCGCAAAGGTGGCACGGTTCTAGGCCAGCCCACTCTCACCCGACTCGTCGATGCGCCTGAGCCCGTGGAACTGGTCGTCATCTGTGTGCCCGCCGGGGTATTCGTTGAGGCAGTTGATGACGCTCTTTCGGCCGGTGCCAAGGCGATCGTCGCGATCACCGCTGGCCTTTCTGAACTCTCCGACGAAGGCCGCGAGATCGAGGAGGAAGCCCTTCGGCACATCTCGGCTGCAGGGGCTGTACTGGTGGGGCCTAACTGTCTTGGTGTCATCGATACAACCTCGTCGCTCTATCTGTCATCGGATCCGTTCAACGCGGGCAACATCGCTGTGCTCTCGCAGAGCGGTAACGTCGTGATTGATATCGACCGTCTGCTTGACGACCGCGGGCTCGGTATTTCGCGGTTCGTGTCGCTGGGCAATCAGTCAGACGTCTCTCTCGCTGAACTCATGCGCGCGATGGTCGACCACGAAGGCACAAGAGCCGTGGCAATCTACGCCGAGGATGTACGCGACGGCCGAGCCTTTGTTGCAGCTGCGCGCGAGCTAGCTCAGGTCGGAAAGCCCGTGGTGTTGCTGGCTCCTGGCCGCAGCGCGGCCGCAACGCGAGGCGCGGCTTCGCACACCGGATCACTCACGAGCCCAGCGCGAGTAATTGATGCGGCCTGCGCCGCCGGCGCAGTCCATCGAGTCGAGACCCCTGATGAACTTGTCGACGCGCTTGTGGCACTTGTTGGGCCGCGGCGCGCGGCTGGAACTCGTACCGCGGTTTTCACTGACGGCGGGGGGCACGGCGCTATCGCCTGCGACGCGTTGTACTCGCAAGGCTTTGACGTTCCGCAACTTTCCGACGAGTTGGGCGCGCTGCTCAAGGAAGACCTATGGGAGCCATCGCCGGTGAGCAACCCGGTTGACCTCGCGGGCATGGGTGAGCGTGACCCGATGTGCTACCACCGCGGCGTCGCCCGACTCTTGGCCTCCGATGAGGTGGATTCGGTCTTGTGGATCGGCTACTTCGGCGGCTACTCCATGTATGGCGGCGCGCAGGCTGAAATCGAGTGCGTTGCTGCTCGTGCAGTAGTGGCCACAGTCCACGCGCAGAGCAAGCCGCTCGTCGTGGCGTCGATGTTTCCAGATGCGCCGAGTGTGCGGATTCTTCGCGAGGGCGGGATTCCGGTGTATCGCGCGATTGGGGATGCGGCTGCTGGTCTCGCTGCCCTCCGGGCTAAGACGTCTCCGGCGTTCGACGATTCACTCGATCTTTTAGAGCCTGCGCCACCACTGCCCGACACCGACTACATCTCCACTCGTGAATTGTTCTTGTCTCATGGTGTGCCTTTCCCGGCCCTCGCAGTGGTTCGTAGCGAAGCTGAATTGAACGATGCAGTAGCCGCCGGGGAACTTGGATTCCCCCTGGTGCTCAAGGCAATGGGGCTGCTGCACAAGTCAGATTCCGGCGGTGTGATTCTCGGGATTCGAGATCACGAGTCCTTGCTCTCCGCATACCGTGACCTCATTGCTCGGCTGGATCCGCCCGCAGTCACGGTGGAGCAGATGGCTGACCTCTCGCAAGGGGTCGAGGTCATCGTTGGCGTACAGCAAGATCTGCGCTTCGGCCCAGTGGTGCTTGTCGGGCTCGGTGGAGTTTTCACCGAGGTTCTCGCCGATGTGGCTTTCGCCCTCGCGCCGGTCTCGGAGGCCACGGCTGAATCGTTGTTGCGCGGATTGCGGGGCGCACCGCTGCTGGAGGGCGCTCGCGGCCGAGCGCCCGTCGACATGGCAGCCTTGGCTCGGGTGGTTGCATCGGTGTCGAAGGTCGCATTGAGTCATCCCGAACTCGTGGAACTTGAGGTCAACCCAGTACTCGCGTCGGCATCAGGTGCACTGGCACTCGATGCGCGTGCAATCCGTTCCACAGACTGATCTCTGCAGACAGCTCGGCTGCACCTGCTCTTCTCTTTGGTACCACCACGACAACAGGAAGGTGCTTGGCGATGAGTAACGAAGCTCCAGTGAGATTCGGATTAGTGGGTACTGGCTACTGGGCTAGCGAAACCCACGCCACCGGAATTGACGCTGCCAACGGTGCCGAGCTGACTGCGGTGTGGGGGCGTAATCCGGCTGCCGCCAAGGAGATCGCGGATCGCTACGGCGCTACCGTACATGAAGATTTCGACGAGTTCCTCAGCGCCGTCGATGCCGTCTCGTTCTCGGTGCCGCCTGACGTTCAGGCTCCGCTGGTCATTCGAGCCGCGCAAGCAGGCAAGCACATGCTGATGGAGAAGCCGATCGCGCTCGACGACGACGCCGCGGGTTTGGTGGTTGAGGCGGTAGACACAAGTGGCGTAGCTGCTTTGGTTTTCTTCACTCATCTGTTCTCTCCCCCCGTGGTGCAGTGGTTTGACGAGGTGGCGGACGGATCCTGGATCGGCGGCTCGGCACAGTGGCTTGGGTCAGCGCTCGTCGACGAGAACCCGTTCAACACCCCGTGGCGGCGGCAATATGGCGGGCTATGGGATGTCGGGCCACACGCGGTCGTCGACCTCCTGCGCACGCTGGGTCCAGTGACTGATGTCGTAGCGGAATCTGGCGGTGTTGACATCACGCACCTGATCTTGCGTCATGAGAGCGGCGCTACCAGTACCGCGACCCTCACCATCTCAGCCCCCGATGCTGCGGACGGATTCACCATGATGTTGTGGGGCGCTTCGGGTCGCACAAACCTGCCGATCGAGGGTGTCGACTCGCCGGTCGCATTGACGGGGGCCATCGAGCAATTGGTATCGATGATCCGCAATGGTGAGACAAACCATGCTGCTGATGTCCACACCGGTCGCGCGGTACATCAGGTGTTGTCGTCCGCTCAGCGCCAACTCGATGCGAAGGCCGCGCGATGAGATCGACCGACATCGTCTTCCCGGCCGCACGGCAGGTGGTTGTGACCGAGTCGGACGTTGCAGCACCCGGCAGTGGCGAGATCCGTTGCCGAGCAACGACTTCGCTGGTCAGTACTGGCACTGAAAGCTTTTGCCTCGATGGAGTTTTCGACACAGGAACGTTCTGGGAGGAGTGGGTGCAATATCCGTTCGCTCCTGGTTACAGCATGACCTCACGAGTGGTCGACGTCGGACCTGATGTGGCTGGCATCTCTGTTGGCGACCGCGTTGCGACATCGACACCGCATAGTTCGGTCTTCAATGTGCCAGCCAGCGAGTGCATCGCCATTCCCGACGGAGTGACTGATGAGCAAGCCTGCTGGACAGCGCTGGCGTGCACGACACAACTGGGAGTACGACGAGCGGGTATCGAACTCGGTGAGAGCGTGGCTGTTGTGGGTCTTGGCGCGCTTGGACAACTCGTTGTTCAGTATCTGCGTCTCAGCGGTGCGCGTCGCATCATCGCCATTGACCAAACACCGTCTCGACTCGAACTTGCCAAACTCGGTGGTGCTACCCATGGGATCGCCGCGGACGTGGTTGACAGCGTTGCTTCGATCCGAGAAATCACCGGCGGCCAGCTCGTCGATGTGGCATTCGACGTGACGGGTCATCCACGTGTTCTCGGGCCAACCACGACATTGGTACGAACGCTAGGACGCGTTGTACTACTAGGGGATACGCCGACACCGAGCCGTCAAACTCTTGGCCCACGTGTGGTTGCTGAGTCAGTATCCGTGCTGGGTATACACGCATCCGCGGCACCAGAAGTCGCCACTCTTCGTGACCCCTGGACTCTGCCCGCGATGGCTGATCTGTACTTCCACTTCATCATGACTGGCCTGATGAACACCGACCTGCTGACCTCTCATCACTTCGAACCTGCTGATTCACCTGCGATGTATGAGGCACTTCGCAAGGATCGTTCGAGTTATCTCGGAGTCTTTCTCAACTGGACCTTGGAGTAATCGTGACCGACATGCTGCGCTGGGGAGTACTTGGTTCTTCCGGAATCAACCACAAGGTCGTGCCGGCCATTGGCCGCTCAGAGCGATGCGAGGTCGTGGCGATCGCGAGCCGTGATGTCAGCAGGGCACGACGTGAGGCGGAAGCCTTAGGAATTCCGCGCGCCTATGGGAGTTATGACGAGTTGCTGGCGGATCCCGCGATCGATGTCGTCTACATCTCGTTGCCCAACTTCCTGCACAAGGAGTGGACCCTCGCTGCGATTGCGGCGGGCAAACATGTGCTGTGTGAGAAGCCCATGGCGATCACCGCTGTAGATGCACGCGAGATGATCGATGCCGCTACAGCTGCTGGCGTAGTCGTCGCTGAGGCGTTCATGTACGGTCACCATCCGCGTTATGACCAACTGCGGCAGGTTGTCGAGTCGGGCGAGATCGGTGTGGTCCGCAGTATCACCGGAGCTTTCACATTCGATGCGAGTGATGAACCCGAAGCGACGGCGTTCGCAGATCTGCCTGGGGCCGGAGCGATCTACGACATTGGTTGCTACGTGCTCCATGCGGCCCGTCACTTGCTTCACACCGAGCCGTTGGCTGTTACTGCCTTGGCGCAGCCTTCGCCGGTGAATCCAGGCACCGACCTCATGTCCTGCGCCTTGGTCGAGTTCCCTGACGACGTCTCGCTGCTGTTGCAGTGCGGCATGTGGGCTGGCGACGAGGACACCCTCAAAATCACCGGATCCAAAGGTCGGATTGAGATTCCGAGTGCATTCTTGTGCTCCCCTGGTCTCGAGGGCTTCACCGTGTACACCGAGGGTGGCCAACGCGAGGTGGCAGTACCGAACGTCGACCACTTCACGGCAGAGGCGGATGGCATGGCCGCGGTATTGCTTGACGGAGCACAGCCACGTTATGCGTTACTCGATCCCATCTTTGGGGCCGCTGCGCTTGATGCGGCAACGAGATCCTGGCGGGGCCACACGCGGGTTGTGCTGGATCAGTGATGATCGTCCAAGGTGACAACTTGATCAATGTGCCTCGCCACTCATGGTTGAGCATTGACACTGAGTACTGAGGGCGATCTACTCACCTTGATCCAAAGTTAGGTCTACTGACCATTCGCGCTGTCGTCTGGATGCCAGATAACTGACAGCTTCTACCCGAGGTGAGTTCATGCCCAGGTTGCGCCCGATGACTTCGATCCTTGCTGCTATTGCCGCCGCGTCGCTTGCAGTGACGCTCGCTGGCTGCAGTTCCGGCTCTAGTGCGCCTGCTGACAGTGCTAGCGGCAGTGGCTCTGCCAGTGCCGCGCCGATCACGATCCGGGTAGCGATGGGTTCCACTGGGCCGGCCGTTGATGGTGTGTTCACCACGCTCAAGGCCGCCTACGAAAAGAAGTACCCAGGGCGCACACTTGAACTCATCGTGCAGGAGAACGACACGTACGAAACCATTGGTTTGAACAATCTGCTCACCTCTCGTAACGCGCCGGACGTGTACTTCGAACGTCCCGGTGCGCGCCTTGCCACCAGAGTCGACGACGGTTACGGCGCCGATATCACCGAAGCGGTCAATGGGCCTGAGTTTGCAGGCCGGTTCGACGCGGCGGCTTATTCGGGCATGGTGATCGACGGCAAGACTTACATGGTCCCGTGGAGCGGCGATGTCACTAACGTCTTTTGGTACAACAAGGCGATGTTCACCGCGAATGGCCTGACACCGCCCACCACGTGGGATGAGTTCCTCGCGCTGTGCGCCAAACTCAAGGCTGCTGGCATTACCCCACTCGTTGATGGCAATAAGGACAAGTGGACTGTCGGGAGCATCGCCTCGCACTTGGCCGAGCGGTCGGTGGGTAATGACGCCTACGTCGCTGCTATCAAGGGCGAAGCGCCGATGAACTCGCCTGGCATGGTGGCGGCCTTCGACAAGCTCAAGACTCTCGCCGACAACGGCTACATCAACCGCAGTGTCGACGCGTTGCCCGACGATCAGGCCACTACTCAGTTCCTCCTTGGTAAGGCCGCCATGCTTGGTATTGGAAGTTGGCTGATCTCCGACCAGACCGCGCAGGCGCCTACGTTGCAGATCGGGTACTTCAACATGCCCACGATGGATGGCTCGGGTGATCAGCAGAGCGTGCTGGGCGTCTCGACCGGATACATGGTGAACGCCAACAGCGAGAACATTGCTGCAAGTATTGACTTCCTCGCCATGGTCTCTTCGGTGGAAGGCTCCAAGCTGTTCGCGGCGGCGGGGATCACCCCGATGACCGTGGACCCATTCGTGGGGGTCACCGCAGACCCCAACACGGTCAGCCTGGCGGCTTTGCTGAGTTCGGCGTCTACCAAGGTGACTCCCGCCGACAACATCGACGTCAAGCGCGCCGATGAGTTCTACGGTGCAGCCGCTGCGGTGATTGGTGGTCTCAAGTCGCCTCAGGACGCGCTTGACGAGGCGCAGCACCGGGTCGAGGCTCTCCCGAAGAGCTAGGCGTCACAGCGACAACGTCGGTTCGGCTCGGCACTTCCCTGTTGGGGTGCTCATGACTGCTCAACTCGGGGAGGTGTGGTGAGGCCAAGCAGTCGGTGGACGCCGTATCTGCTCGTTGGTCCTGCGGTCGCTTTCTTCACCTTCGTGGTGGGGCTGCCACTCATCGGCACGATCGCGCTGAGCTTCACGAAATGGTCGGGTACTAACCGAATCAAGTTCATCGGTCTCGACAATTTCGTTCGGGCGTTTCATGACGACGTCTATCGCTTGACCTACGTGCACACGTTCATCTACATCGCCGCGACGCTGGTTCTCGAAGTTGCTGTGGGATTTGGTCTTGCCGGGCTCGTCTCGGTGCAAGGCAAGCGCACAGCTTGGTACCGAGTCACTTTCTTCATCCCGGTGATGTTGCCGATGGTGGTCATCGCGGTTCTGTGGTCGTTCATCTATAGCGATGACGGCGGTCTGATCAATTCGTTCCTGACAGCGATCGGGCATGACGACTGGCGCCAAGTCTGGCTGGGTGATCCGTCCACTGCCCTGCTCGCGATCTGTGTGGTTTCTGGCTGGATCTATGCGGGCTTCTACATGGCGATCTTCTACGCGGGCATGCAACGAGTGCCACAGTCGCTGCTCGAGGCTGCCCGGCTTGACGGCGCATCGGAGGCGGATCTGTTCTTCAAGATCAAGGTCCCGCTCGTCCGTGGGATGACCGAGGTAGCGGCCCTGCTATGTATCACAGGTGCGTTTCAGAGTTTCGACTTGTTCTACGTCATGACTAAGGGCGGGCCTGACCACGCCACTGAAATCGTGACCACCTATCTGGTGTCCACAGTGTTTGTAGATCACGAGGTCGGCTACGGCGCCGCGCTCTCCGTCGTGATGTCGGTCGTCGTGATCGGTACGGGCTTGCTTTACGTCAAGCTTCGTCGTGGGGACGGTGTTGACGTTGAGTACTGATACTCCGCTAGTCGCTGCGCCGGGTCGCCCGTTGCAGCCAACGCAGCAGCGTCGCAAGGCAGGTGTGCGGGCAAGCAGTGTGCTCTTCTACACCGTAATGACAGCCATCTCGCTGATCTATCTCATCCCACTTATCTGGATGGTGCTGTCGTCGTTTAAGACGCAGAACGAGATCTTCGATTCGCCATGGTCCCTGCCGCATTCGATCGATCTTTCGATCCTGGGTGAGGCGTGGCAGCGAGGCGGTCTTGGTACCTATGTGGCTAATAGCATCATGGTCACCACTGCGTCGGTTGTTGGCATCCTATTGTTCGGCTCTATGGCCGCTTTTGCCTTGAGCAGATTGAACTTTCGGCTTCGAGGCTTCTTCCTTGTCTTCCTTGCACTGGGCCTCCTCCTGCCGGTGCAGGCCTACTTTGTCGCCCAGAGCACGATGCTCGATCGGCTGCGAATCAACGACACTCGTTGGGCATTGATCATTCCCTACATCGGGCTGGGTTTGTCGCTCGCCGTCTACCTGCTGAAGGCCTACATCGACACCTTGCCGCGGGAGCTTTTCGAGTCTGCGCGGATGGATGGCTGTGGCGATCTGCGGATGTACTTCGTGTTGGTCTTCCCGTTGATCCGGCCCGGGCTCGCGACCGTGGCGGTCTTCTCGATCTTGGGTGCGTGGAACGAGTTCTTGTTAGCCACTCTCTACATCCAAAGTGATGAGTACAAGACCATTCCAGTGGGGCTGGTGGCCTTCACTGGCAAGTATTCGACCGACTACCCGCTGCTCTTTGCAGCGCTGTCGATCATCACTATCCCGATGGTTGCGATCTACGTGATCTTCCATCGGCAAGTGATCAACGGCATCACTGAGGGCACCCTGCGCTGACTAGTTGCCCGGCGTGGAACTGATCACGTATTCGACCGGGCACGAGGTTGGAACTGGCCTCTCCATATCTCGGCAATATCTCGGCGCCGCCGACTGGTACCCACACCGTGCGATGGGCCACCCGAGTGACGTCAACAGGCGCCGCCAATTTCATTGAGCCTACCTTGAGGAAACCTTGAGTTTTGGCCACGGCCCAATTCCCAAGTGCCGGAGCTCATCCGGTGGTTTAGTCCAACCCCCACAGCACCTGGGAGCCAGTATGAAAAGACTCGTCGCAATTCTGAGCGTCGCGGCAACGATCCTGAGCGTCACCGGCGTCGGGGTCGCGCAGGCGGTCCCTCCATCGTCGTCAACCACGATCCTCGACAGCTTGGCCCAACCGGCGGCCAATGCCGCGGCGGGGGATGTGCTTACGTCAGTGACCGATGCGCCGGTCGTGACCACAGGCACTTCAAACTCGTCGGTGACTCAGACGTTCAACGTCGGAGCCACGCACGTGAAGGCCAAGAACGTCATCGACTCAAACGGCCAGACAGTGCAGGTGCCCGACATCACCGCGCCGGAGGGCTTCACCCTGACCTACAGCGACGGCACGACGTGGTCGAGCAACGTGCCAGCGTACGACTCGCAATCGGGTACGTACCCAACTCTCGCTGGCGTACGTGCGACTGGATCGCTGACCACGACTGGCTACTCCGATGGGCTCGAGCAGGTGAGCCGCTCGGCGGTTGCCATTGCCGAGGCCGGTACGACGTTCCAGGGCACGTCAGGCGGTGACGGATGGGACGTATTCTTCGGCAGCGGACCCGCTGCAGGCCGAGTGTTCAACATCTTCCACCACTCGGGTGGTGACTTCACGATGGATTGTCACCTGCGTGATGGCACTCCGTGCTGGAGTGCGCTGTACCGGTCGAACTCCGAGTCGACTCCGCCGGCGACCTACTTCACGTCGGCACACTCCACGGGCTACTACATCGCAGCAACCGACAGCGTGTGGAGCTTCGTGGCCGATGGCGCGGGACGACTCGGCATGGTCTGCGCGACTGCCGTATCGACAGACACTCCGGTGCCTTGTGAAACTCCATTCGTCGCACTCACAGGTGATGTTGGCGCGTCAATCTCGTGGTCCGGTAACGGCGCCGCTGACGCCCTGCTGATCGGCACCGATATCTACGCACGTGGCTTTGGTACTGGGTCGGATCTGTTGTGCTTTGACACGCTTACCGCGACTCCCTGCGCAGGCGAACCATTCAGCCTCGGGCAACCAACCGGAAACAGTTCCTTCGGGGATAACCGACTCCTCGCAGTGGGTACGAACGTCTACTACTCGACCGGAAACTTCTTGGGCTGCTTCGACTCCGTGACCAAAGCTTTGTGTGCAGGCTTCAATGGTGGCGCGGCGCTCAATGTTGAGGACGGAAACGGCGGCAGCGTCTCGATGGGTCCGCTGTTCTACAGCACTGACGTCAACGGCGAACCAACACAGGTGTGCGTCTACAACGAAGCATCCTGCTGGGCACTTGACGGTTCTGCTGGCACTTGGCCGGTCGACTTGCCTCAGGGCGACTACTCGTCGGCCACCGATGGCTGGGGCGTAGACCTCAATGTCGGTACCAAGTTCTATTACATCAGTGGGCAGTCGGGTGCAGGCTGCTATGACTTCGTGACTTCGGCCGCGTGCGCAGGGTTCAGCAGTCCTAGTCTCGGCTGGTACGCCTACACGATTCGTACCGACCCGGCGAACGACTGGTGCCTGTGGTCTAACTCAGATCAAGGGCAGATCGTCACCTTCAGCCCCACGACTGGCGCATCACCGTGTTCGCCGCCCCGCCCCGCTGTCATTGTTCCTTACACCCAGGCTGTACCGCGTCTGTCGTGCGATGAAGCTGGTCGGGTAGTCGCGTGGGGGAGTCTGACCATCACGCCGCCGCAGGGTGCCGCGATGGATCAGGTGCGAGTCACGGTGCAGGACAGCGGTGGCACACCGATTGACGGGTGGAGCAGCCTCACTCCCGATCAGTCCGGGTTCATCGACCTCAGCTCCTTGACGTTGCAGCAGACCGGTCTTCGTCCGACGTACGAAGTTCAGTTCGCTGACAACACTGATCCAACCGGCACGGTGGGTACGTTCACGTACAGCGCCAAGGGACCGCAGCTATGCGTCGACCTAGTCGTTCAGGCTTACAACTGCCCGACCGGTGTCGGTGGCGGTAGCGGTGCCTTCCCGATCGATATCGCTCAGATCTCCTCAGCGAGTGAGGTTTCGGTCGCGACCGACAGCGCCGCAGCAGTAGTGGAGAACACCAGTGCCTCAGCTACTCGAGCCAACAATGCGCTCAGTCTGCAAGCCGCCGACTGTCTGGCGTGGACTGATGGCTACGTCTATCGACACCGCGGTGGTAGTGATCCGGTAGCCGGAATCGAGGTCCAGTTGCTGGGCCCCGACGACGCGCAAGTGGCAACTGCGGTAACCGATTCCAACGGTTACTACACGTTCGATGCTCTCTACAACAACACGTACTACGTCGCGGCCAATGGGCTCTCGACGCGGTCAACCGCCGTGGCACATCTGGCTGAAGGGCTTACGACCTTCCCCGAACTCGTGCTGCCGAACTCGCTACCGCGTGTGGCACAGGTACCGGCGACGGTGCCCGAGGGAACGACGCGCGAGGTGCTACAGACCCAGGGTTTACCAGTGTCAACCCTTGCGGTCAGCGGGCATTGCGCGGTGGTTGACGGCACCAGCGTGCACTTCACGACGCCGGGTTCCTGCACCATCACCGTCACTCAAGGTTCGACCGTCATCCAGACGATCGACGTGACAGTGACAGCCATCAACAACCTTGCCCTGTCGGCGCCGCCAACGACGATGCCGCCGGGTACCGGTTGGCGAGTGATTACCCGTCAGGGTGCACCGTCGGCAACAGTGACGGTGACGGGTCCGTGCAAGACGAAGTCGGCTCGTGTCTACTTCGGCTACGCAGGAACATGTCGAATCACGGTGAAGCAGGGTGGTGCCGTCGTTCACACCTACTCGACCTCGGTTGTTGCTGGTGCGGCCAAGCCTGCGGGATCGATTTCGATGCATCACCTCTCGGTCTACTTCGAGCCAGGCTCGCCGGTACTGATGCCAGCAGCGATCGCGAAACTAGTTCGGGTGGCGGCCTCAATGAGTGCAGCCAAAACGGTGCTTGTGGTCGGGTACACCACTGCAACTAGTGGTGGTCCGAGCGGGCAGGCATCGGCCACGCTGTCGAAGGCTCGTGCCCAATCGGTTGCGGACTACCTCACCGCACACGGCGTGCGGGTAACTCTCAAGGCCGGGCTTAGCCGGCTGGGCAATCCGGGGATCGGGGCGGCCACCAACCGTCGCGTGGATCTAGCCTGGGTCTAGTCCACTGAGCAATGGGCTTGGCGTCTGTCGATGAGGCGCCAAGCCCATTGCTATGTCTTGCGGTGAGATCTGGTCACTGGACGCCGGTATGCTCGTTCTGACACACCCGGAGTTAGCAGGGGCGAGTGTCAGCGATAAGTGGTTGCCGCATGTTGCTGCTGGACTCGCTGCACACCGCAACTGGAGTCGCTTGATCGAAGGAGGCTCCGTGGATGTAGCGATGATCGCTACCGTCACAGGGGTCGTCGGCGCGATTTGCACCCTCTCGATCGCGTTCCCGCAGGCCTACAAGGTCTGGCGCGACCGGTCAAGCGTTGGCGTCTCCATCGTCACGTGGTACCTCTTCTGCGTCTATTCGTTCATCTGGCTTGGCTATTCGGCAAGGGTGTCGAACCATCTTGCTTTCTGGACTAACTTCTGCACGCTTATGGCAAGCATCATCCTCGTTGCCGGCCTGCGGAAGTTCGGCGCTAGACAATTGCCATCGATAGTGCTCTGGCTGGGCTATCCGATCTGCGCGACTCTCGCTGCACTGATGGGCTATTACGGCCCCATCCCCATCGGTACGGTGTTTTTGATGTGCCTCATCGTGGTTCGCGCCCCTCAGATAATGCGCTCATGGCGGACCTTACGTGCGGCCAGCGATTCAGAGGTGTCATTTTTCACCTGGTGGGTGAGCTTCGGCTCCGGCCTTTTCTGGGGCCTGCACGGCATCGCGCAAGGCGACTGGGTCATCGCGACCGCATCGCTTACGGGGTTGGCGGGGACGATCGCCATTCTGCTATGCGAGCACGGGGCCGCAGTGCGTCGTAATCGTGCGCGCGCGAAAGCCGCCGTCCTGGTCTAGCAGCGGCCACTCCCTGGCCTCGCCAGTCCCTTGCCCCTTCTATGTGGGGTGAGTGACGGGTCGGTCGATCGCCTAACGGCGATCTCCTCCCAAGTCCGGGTGTCACGAGCGAGAGAAGGGCCCGGACCAACGGTCCGGACCCTTCTATCTGGGGTGAGTGACGGGTCCGTCGATCGCCTTACGGCGGTCTCCTCCCAAGTCCGGGCGTCACGAGCGAGAGAAGGGCCCGGACCAACGGTCCGGACCCTTCTATGTGGGGTGAGTGACGGGTCCGTCGATCGCCTTACGGCGGTCTCCTCCCAAGTCCGGGCGTCACGAGCGAGAGAAGGGCCCGGACCAACGGTCCGGACCCTTCTATGTGGGGTGAGTGACGGGTCCGTCGATCGCCTAACGGCGGTCTCCTCCCAAGTCCGGGCGTCACGAGCGAGAGAAGGGCCCGGACCAACGGTCCGGACCCTTCTATGTGGGGTGAGTGACGGGACTTGAACCAGTACCTCCCGTGTGCGAAATGCATTGAGAG
>Ga0194035_1000023_pt1 | contig 95110 bp, 85 predicted proteins | sample JunL2320m_MetaG_FD_148680 | JGI IMG/M metagenome (GOLD analysis project Ga0194035, IMG submission 148680) | Anoxic zone freshwater microbial communities from boreal shield lake in IISD Experimental Lakes Area, Ontario, Canada - Jun2016-L239-20m | ecosystem: Environmental > Aquatic > Freshwater >...
GTGGGAGCCATCGTTGTGGTCGCTGCGGGCAACTCCGGCGTCGATGCGTCCACCTCGGCCCCGGCCAACTGCGCCGGTGTTGTCTCTGTTGCCGCTACCGGTGCAGGCGGTAATCGTTCGTGGTATAGCAACTTCGGGGCCACCGTAAAGATCGCCGCCCAAGGTGGCGACGACCGGGTGACGAGCACAGGCGGAGTCGCCGCTGCCACCGACACATCGGGCGAGATCTACTCCACCGTCAACGCCGGACTCACGTCGCCAACCACCGACAGTTATGCGTTTTACGAAGGCACCAGCATGGCCACGCCACACGTGGCCGCAGTGGCCGCCTTGGTGAAGTCGCTCCAGCCATCGCTGACGCCAGCAGCGTTGATTGCACTGCTACAGCGAACGAGTACTCCGTTCGCAGCGACAAGCACGTGCACAACGGCACTGTGTGGGTCGGGAATTCTGAATGCTGCGAGCGCAGTTACTGCTGCCGCTGCAAACGGCCCTCGCACGCTTGGAGCCTTCTCGAAGACCGCCCCAGGCGCCGGCGCTACTGGCACCGCAACAGCGCTCACATTGCAGTGGGCGCCAAGCGCGGGCGCCACGAGTTACGAGTACTGCCTCGTGGCTGGCCTCACGACGCCATGCACCACGTGGATCTCGACAGGCGTGGCCACAAGCGTTGCTGCCACCGGCTTGGCAACTGGCACCATCTACTCGTGGCAGGTTCGTGCCGTCGCCGGAACGGTGAGTGCTGAAGCAAACGTGTCGATGCGCTTCTCGTTCAGCACGGCCGTCCCCGTTGGAGCATTCGGAAAGTTGGCCCCATCGAACGGCGCTACGGGGCTTGCCACAGCACTGGTGCTGTCATGGCAGGCAAGCACTGGGGCAACGGCTTACCAGTACTGCATCGACACGATCGTGAACAACACCTGCGACGCCACATGGATCAGCACAGGTGTTGCCACATCGGTCGTGCCGAGCGCGCTCGTTGGGGCAACCACCTACGAGTGGCAAGTGAAAACCACTGCCAACACGGCCAACGCCGGGGCGGCCTGGAGCTTCACCACCGTGGCACCCGTGAAGCCGCTGGCGTTCGGTAAATCAGCGCCAGCGAATGCTGCTACCGGTCTGGCTACCGCGCCGGGTCTTGCGTGGCAGACGAGCTCGGGTGCTTCGTCATACGACTACTGCATCGACACGGTGATCAACAACCTCTGCGATGCAACATGGATCAGCACCGGAACGCTGACCACGATCAAGACAGCAACATTGCTCGCCAACACGAGGTACGAGTGGCAGGTTCGTTCGGTCAGCCCAGTGGGCACCACGGTTGCGAACGCTGGCGTCGCCTGGACCTTCACAACGTCGGGTGGCGCTGCCGTCCCCGCAGCATTTTCACTGACAGCGCCAGCGAACAACGCCACAGGGCTCAGCACCTCGCCCGGATTGTCGTGGCAGGCCAGCGTTGGCGCCACTTCGTACCAGTACTGCGTTGACACAGTGAACGACAACCTGTGCGGCGGAACCTGGGTGTCAACCGGTACGGCTCGAACAGCGAGGGTGTCGGGCCTCACCAGCAAGGTCAAGTACTACTGGCTGGTGCAGGCTGCGAACACCGGGGGAACCACGTCGGCTAACGCCGGCACGTGGTGGGCGTTCACAACCGTGTAATCGAGCAATTCGTTCATTGCTGGGCCGACCGCTGCGATTCGGCGCAGAGAACGTGAGGGTGCTCCTCGCTTTTTGGTGGCAATCGCCGGTCGGCTAGTTTCTTGCGAGTAGCGGATGATGACAATTCGATGCACTCAGGCACTAGAGGATCGTTGATGCTCCGGCAAAAACCAGCGCACAACCACATCGCCGAACTCGACGGACTTCGCGCGTTGGCTGTGCTCCCGGTGATCGCGTTCCATTTCGGAGCCAACGTGAACGGATCGGCTGGCGTCACCGTGTTCTTCGCCCTCTCGGGCTTCATCGTGACCACCGTGCTGTTGCGTGAGCACGAACAGAGCGGATCGATCCGTCTTGGCGATTTCTACACGCGCCGCTTTCGCAGGCTGCTGCCAGCATCGACATTGGTGGTGATCGCCACCGTGATTACTGGGTGGATATTGAGCAAGCCGCCCATTGTTCGCGAGAGCTTGGCAGCGCTTACCTACTGGGCCGACATCGAACGTTTCACCAGTACCTACTCGTATGGCCAATCGGGCTATGCGCCGCTCGAGCACTTCTGGTCGTTGGCCATAGAAGAACAGTTCTATGTGTTGCTTCCGGTGGCGTGCTTGCTGCTGTTGCGTTTTGGTCGCACCAAGTTCGCGCTGGTCATTGGCGCCGCAGCGGCCGTCTCGGTGTGGTTCGCGCTCGCTGGCAGCGCTGATCCGTTGATGTATTTCCACCCACTGGCGCGTGTGTGCGAGTTGCTGGTTGGTGTGTTGCTTGCGCTCAGCGCCGTGCGGCTGCATCGCTACTGGGGTATCGCTGCGCTGGCGATGCTCGTGGTCATCCTTTCTGGTGCGGTTCGGCCGTTGCCCGTGATCACCGCCGCCGTCACCTGTGTGGTGATAGCGGGCTTGCCGCGGGTGCTCGCGTGGGCGCCGTTGGTGCTCATTGGCCAATACAGCTACGGCCTGTACCTGTGGCACCCGCTTGCCGCAGTCATCGCCACCACCTGGCAGACACGCGTGCTGCTCGCTGTGGTGTTGGCCGCAGCTTGCCTGCACTTTGTTGAAGCACCGGTTCGTTTCGCAATGTCTGTGCCACGCGCTCGCCGCGTGATGGTTGCGATGAGCGTTGCTGGCTTGGTCGTGATTGCGCTGCCGTTTGGGCGTCTTGCGCCGACGTTCATTCCCGCCGCTCCAGTAGTGCAGGCAGCACCCGCTGATCCTGTAAGCGGTTCAGGCGAGAAGCCCGTAGCCGTTCCGGTGGTCAAGCGCCCGTTGCGAATCTCGGGCGCCGGTGACTCAACACAGATGTTTATGGACGCTGCATGGCAGGCCTATGCCGCGGCAAACCCCGACGACCTCACCTGGGTGTTGCCCGATCCCGAGATTGCTGTGTGGACGTCTGGTGCCGACTCGTGGATTCGCGACGTGGCGCCCACGGTGCCGCTGTCGCTTGCCTACGACGGCCCCCAAGGCGGTCTCGACCGGCAGGGCTGCCCGCTGGTGTACGACCTTGAGATTCGTGCGGTCGACACGATGCGCTTCACGCCATCCGACAAGTTGCATTCGCCCACGCCGCTGCCCACGTGTGACTGGCACATCTGGATGGAGCCAGCGCTGGCCCGGATGCACCTTGATGTCCTCGTGGTCTCGTGGGGGGTCACCTCGATGTGGGAATACCTCATGCCCGACAAGACCATCTCGTACATCGGTGAGCCAGATTTCGACGCTGTGATGCTCAAGCACATGCACGACTTCGAGGCAATGGCCGCGTCGCACGGCACTTCTGTGGTGTGGGCCACCTACGCACCCAAGATGCCCGATGTAGATCCGGCTCGTTGGACCTTTCCACAAACCATCGATGCATTGGCGGCGATGTTGCTCGACCGCAAGTGCTCAGCCGACTTACGTCCGCTGGTGCGCTCGGAGCCCAACTATCCGTGGTACCAAGATGGCTACCACTTCACGGCGCAAGGCGCGGCTCGTGCGGTTGCGTGGATTGCCCCGAGCATTGAGCAGTGCGGTGTGTTGCGGGCGGCCGCCGAGTCGAAAAGCGTGAACTCGCAGCGCGGGCGTTGAACGCTATTTGCTCAGCCCTACTTGCTGAGCGCGATGTTGTCGATGAGGCGAACATCGCCGACCCACACCGCAATGACCACGCGAACCTCAGCATCGACCGTGTCTATCTGATGCAACGTGTGCGGGTCGACGATGTCGATGTACTCAAGGCGTGCGAGCGGCTGTTGGCGAACAACGTGCGTGGCGATATCTCGTAACTCGCGTGACGACGTAATACCGCGCTCGTGGGCGGCGGAGATGGCGGCCAGAGCTTCGGGTACAACGATCGCAGCATCGCGCTGTGTGGGACTGAGCCGAGCATTACGACTCGAGAGGGCGAGGCCATCGGGTTCGCGGGTTGTGGTGCAACCCACAATATTGAGGGGCATGTCGAGATCAATGACCATGCGCTTGATGACGGTGAGCTGTTGGAAGTCTTTCTCGCCGAAGAACGCGACGTGTGGCTGCACTGCGTTGAAGAGCTTGGTGACCACAGTGGCGACGCCGCGGAAATGTCCGGGCCGGCCAGCGCCTTCGAGCGGCTGGGCCAGCTGACCAACTTCGAGATGGGTATCGAAACCGGCGGGGTACATGGCATCGGCAGTTGGGGCGTAGACAGCGGTGACGCCGCGCTCGCGGCAACGCTCGAGGTCTTGTGCGGCCGGGCGTGGATAATGCTCGAAGTCGTCGCGGCGATTGAACTGCAATGGGTTCACGAAGATGCTGACCACCACAACGTCGCTTACCTGCTGCGCTTCGTGGATGAGCATGAGGTGGCCGTCGTGCAGCGCGCCCATGGTGGGCACGAACCCAATGGTCTTGTGGTCGCTGCGTTGCGCGCTGCTCCAAGCAGCCATCGCCGAAGGCGACTCAAAGATAAGCATCGGAATGTGGTGGCTCAGTGGAAGCTGTGGGCTTCGTCGGGCCAGACGCCCTCGCGTACTTCGGCGATGTATTCGCGGGCGGCTGAAATGACGGTGCCGCGAAGGTCGGCGAACTTTTTGGCGAACTTGTAGTTGCAGTCGCTGAGACCCAGCAGATCGTGCAGCACCAGCACCTGGCCATCGCAATCGACGCCTGCGCCGATGCCAATGGTTGGGATGCTGAGTTTGTGGGTGATCTCGCTGGCGAGCTCGAGCGGAATGCCCTCGAGTACCACGGCGAAGGCGCCCGCCTGCTCTACGGCGTGGGCGTCTTCGATGAGTCGCTCGCGGCTGCCGGCCTCGAAGCCGCTCTTGCGACCCTGCACCCGGTTGCCGCCCATGCGGTGATAACTCTGCGGCGTGAGCCCAATGTGAGCCATCACAGGAATGTCGACGCGGGTGATCGCTGCGATGGTTTCGGCCATGCCCACGCCACCTTCGAGCTTGACCACTTCGGCGCCTGCTTTGAGCAGTCGAACCGAACTCTCGACCGCTTGTTGTGGACTCACCTGATACGAGCCAAACGGCAGGTCGCCAATGACCATTGCGCGAGGCTTGGCCCGAGCGACGAGACGCACGTGGTATTCCATCTCGCTGAGCTCAACCGGGATGGTGTTTGGCTGGCCCTGCATCACGGTGCCAACCGAGTCGCCGACGAGAATCATGTCGACACCGGCGAGGTCTACGAGGTGGGCAAACGTTGCGTCGTAGGCGGTGATCATCGAAATACGACGACCCTCGGCACGCATCGCAGCGACCTCGGGGACGGTGACCTTTTTGCGCGTCGCGCTTGCGAGGTCGGCCTCGGAGGTAGGCGTAGAAGATGTAGTCATTCGGCGAGGACCTCCTTCGTGCGGGGTCCACTAGCCCCGAACGCATCGTCAAGCTAGCGAACGAATCAACAAATGCATCATTCGCGAGCGCGGCACGACCTGAATGCCGCTGTTGCGTTGGTCACCGATCGGGGTGCCGTGAGGACGTGGCGATTGCCTGCGGACACAGGTCTCGGTAGGCGGGTGCGCCGCCGACAAAGGTGGCGCTGAGCAACGCCTGCGTGCATGCCGCGGCAAAACACTGCGCTGCTGCGTCGAGGATGCGGTTCAGTGCGGCGGCCCGACTGCGTTCGTCGCGAAATCCGACGACGTCTGAGCCCGGTAGCTCGTGGATTCCGGTGGCGAGGGTGAATACCGAATCACCATCGAACATCGAGTGCACGGGGCGAATAGCGCGGGCCATGCCGTCGTGGCTCACCGATGCCACCTTGGTGCATTCGGCCTTGGTGAGACGAGCGTTGGTGGCGACGACTCCGATGGTGGTGTTCAGCGATCTTGGCGCGGCGCCGGGCTCGGGAGTGATGGCCGCAAGCAACGCGCGGTGTTGATCTCGGGTGGGTTTACGAAGCTGATGCGCCTCGGACTCCCACGGCAACCCCGTCGAGGGGTTGACCAGCGAACCAGCGGCGTTCACGACGGCCAGCGCCGACACCACAACGCCGTCGTTAAGCCGCGCGCTGGCTGACCCGACGCCACCTTGCAACCCGCCAGCGACAGCGCCGGTGCCTCCACCGACGGAACCGTTTGCCTCGGCGGAGCGGCGTGCTTTGTTGGCTGCGCGAAAGCCGAACTCGGCGTCGGGGCGATGAGCGAAGTTTCCTCCGCGGCCGAGGTCGAAGATGACCGCGGCCGGCACGATGGGAACAACTTGGTGCACCGCAGGCCCTACGGAGAATCCGATGGATCGCGCCTCGAGCCATTGCATGACGCCGGTTGCAGCAGCGAGGCCGTAGGCGCTGCCGCCCGTAAGACAAATGCCGTGCACTTGCTGCACCACGTTCTCTGGGCGAAGGAGGTCGGTTTCGCGGGTGCCAGGGCCACCTCCGCGAACATCGACGCCAGCGGTTGCGCCCGCCGGTGCGAGCACCACGGTGGTGCCGGTGCGCCAGCCACGGCCGATGCGTTGATAGTGCCCGACAGACAATCCGTCAACGTCGGTGAGTGACCCGTTTGGATCGATGCGAAGCGAGGGTGGCGCCATTGAATCAGGAGCCGACAAGAACTCGTTTGGCTGACGGCCCATCGGTTTGCGCGGCGAAGAACGTGCGCCAGATCATCAGGCCCAGTTGATAGAAGCCCGGCAGGATCAGCGCAACACGAGCGAACAAGCTCACGTCGCCTGGGAGTAAGAGCGTGACCCAGAACATGGCCACAAGCCATGCCACGAAGAAGGCCAATGTCATCACCCTGAATTTGCGAACCTGCACAGGGTGCACGAACTTGAGGTTGGTCAGTTGCGAAAGCGCCAAGATGAGTAGCACCGCAAAGTTGATCCAGCGATTGAGAGATGTGCCGTTCGTGCCCTGCACGAGATACATCGTGGGGATGGCCAGGTTCCAGACCGAGGGGAACCCGTTGAACCAGTGATCATCGGTCATCATGTCGGTGCGGCTAAACCACAGCGCCGACGAGAACAACAAGAACGCACCAACTGCTAGCGATGCGTGCGATGGCACCATGTGGAACTTGTACATGAACAGCACCGGCACGACTGCGCAGGTGACGTAGTCGATGACGAGGTCGAGGATGTATCCATCGATGCGCGGCACCGAGGTCTGCACATTCCACGCTCGGGCAACGGGGCCATCGAGGCCATCGAGGACTTGAGCGGCGATGAGCCAGAGCAGGGCCGCCTTGGGCGCATTGTCGAGCACCGAGATGATTCCAAGCATGCCGCATACGGCGCCGAGTGCCGTGGCGCAGTGAACGATCCAACCTCGGCGCACGTCTTGTTTGCTGGTGCCGAAAATCGAGGGGACGGAGTCGCCAGTTGTGGCGTCGTCCGACTGGGGTTGAGATGACATATTGTCTGAAACGCTTTCCGGGGAGCGGCGCCGCAAAAATTGCTCGATCCGCTGGAGAATGCTACCTCTGAGGCCGCCGAGTCGGTTGCGATGGGCGCGCTACATGCCTGCTGAGCGGGCCGCCCACAACGAGCGGACTCCCTGCTCTGGGTCGTGCACAACTGTCGACGTGGCGTCGAATCTCAAGGTGGCGCGATTGTCGAGCGTGTAAGCAGGCCAAGACGCCGAGCCCTCGCGCGCAAATGCGGTGATGGCATCGGAGTATGAATCGGCAAGAGCGGTGCGTTCGTCGCTCTCGCCGGTGAATGCGTTGACACCCTTGCGGTGCAAGTTGTGAAAGGCAAACGGGATGTCGAGCGCGTGGCACGAGCCAAGCGCTCCGCCGAAGGCGGTGGATGCCCACGTGAACCAGTACATCCACGTGGCTGTACCGGTGGCGTTGCGGGCTTCGGCCAGACGCCATGCAGGCACTCGAAAGACTTCGTCGGTGAGCATTGCTGAAGCGAGTAAGGGATTCGAGGCCTTCGGCCGAAGCTCTCGGTAGGCATCTAATGCTGACGGCGTTTCGTCGCCGAAGCGGTGAGCAAACATGGTTTCTAGACCAGCCTCATCGAGTTTCGCGTGTTCGGGGTTGAACGTGGTGAACATCTGCATTTCGTCGCGGGTGGTGCCGAGAACGAGCGGCGTGGGGTTGGCCGATGCCGCCGAGCGGATCGAGGTAGGGATGAGATCGGTGCCCGATGTCGGCGAGAAGCCAGAGAACCCGGCGCCCACGTCTTTGAGCAACTCTTGTTGGGCGGTGAGCATTGCTTCGGGCGACAACGCTGCGGCTTCAGTTCGCGAGGACACGCCAGCGGCTGCGAGAAACTGCGCTTCGGCCTCGGCGCCGCGCTGAGCGTTACGCAACTGCGCGATCGATGGACTCATCGCCCAAGCGCGATGAAAGAGTCCGTCAGCCGATGGCGCGGCCAGGAGGGCCACGACCGCAGAGCCGCCCGCCGATTCGCCGAAGATGGTCACATTGTCGGCGTCGCCGCCAAAGCTGGCGATGGCCTGCTGCACCCACTGCAAAGCGACGATCTGGTCATGCGTGCCCAGGTTGAGATCGCCGAGGTAGCCGAACGCGCCAAGCCGGTAGTTGATGGTGACGACTACAACGTCGCTGCGTTGCGCTAATGCTGAACCGTCGTACCACGGAGTGGATCCGCTGCCGTTTACAAAGGCACCGCCGTGAATCCACACCAGCACAGGTCGACGCTTGCTGTCGCAAGCCGGGGTGTACACGTTGAGAAAGAGGCAGTCTTCGGACATTGCCAGCGAACCTTCGCCGAGCATTTGCTCCATCATTCCGGGGGTCTGATGACACTGAGCCTGATACGAGGTTGCGTCGTATTCGCCATTCCAACCAGTGACCAGTTGTGGCTCGGCGAAACGTTGGCTGGTAGCGAACCGGATGCCTTTAAAAACGTGCGTCGCATCGCGGTCGAGGCCGCGGATGGGGCCAAAGGGGGTCTGAACAAGCGTCATCGTGTTACCTCAGGTGATCGGTGGGTTAGGTGTGGGGCGGTTGGTTAGCGGCCAGTGAATGCTGCGGGGCGACGTTCGAGGAACGAGGCGACGCCTTCGCGGTGATCGTCGCTTTTGAACGATGCGCTCATCGCCGATGTGTGGCGTTGCATGTGATCGTCGACGCTGCTGGTGATGCCTTCGTAGACGAGCGACTTGATGAGCCGTTGGCTGTGTGGCGATCCGGTGGCGATGGTTGCTGCAAGGTTGTACGCCGTGTCGAGCAACGACTCGCTGCTGACAACCTGCGACACGTAGCCAAGCTCGAGGGCCTGCTCGACGCTGACGAACTCGCCGGTATAGAGCAAGCGCAAGGCGTTCTGCAGACCAATGAGTCGGGGCAGTAGCCACGTGCCGGCGCCGGTGTCGGGCACAAGTCCGCGGTGCACAAAGTTCCACGCGAAACGCGCGTTGGGTGTGGCGATGCGAATATCGCACTGTGAGGTGAACTCGGCGCCCATGCCTACGGCCGGCCCGTCGATGGCGCAGATGGTGGGTTGCGGACACTGCAGCAGGGGCCACCATTTGTCGTGGTCGTCGGCGCTGCCGCGCAACCCGCGCTCAGTGCCCGGGATGGTGGCAAGATCGGCGAGATCGGTACCTGCGCAGAATGCTCCGGGGCGGCCAGTGAGCACGATGACCCGAGCGGTGGTGTCTGACGCAGCGTGAGAGACGGTCTCGATGAACTCGCTGAGCATCGCGTAGGTCATCGCGTTCTTCTTCTCGGCGCGATCGATCGTGATCGTTGCAATGCCATTATCCACGTCGTACTTGATGTGCCCCATGGGTTGCGAGGGTAATCGCTCGCGCCGCTTCGGCGAGTAGCGTGCACGCAGTGCTTGACCGTCCGCCACAGTCGCCCACCCTTTCGAACCGCCTCGGAGGCATCGTCAAACGAGCCACCGGCGAAGCCGTGCATTGGGCGTGGGAAACAGCCATCGAATCGGCCGCCATCGGGCCGCACAGTAAGCGCGGGAAGCGATTCGGCGCATTCGGGCTCAGCAGCGTGATCTGCTTTCCGACCAACACCATCTTCAACGAGCAGTTCATTCACATCGGCAGCGGCACGATGATCGGGCCGCAGGTCACGTTGTCTGCTGGCATGGTTCCGGGGCAGGCGTGCATTAGTGATCCGGTGGTGAAGATCGGCGACCGTTGTCTCATCGGCAAGGGCAGCGGCATCGTGGGCCACTTCGAGATCGTCATCGGAAACGATGTGTGGACGGGCCACCACGTCTACATCACCGATCAGAACCACGACTACCGCGACATCACCCGGCCCATTTCGCAGCAGTCGATGCCCGAGCGGTCGGTCACCATCGGAGACGGTTCGTGGCTTGGCTACGGCGTGGTCGTGTTGCCTGGTGCTCGTATCGGCAAACACGTTGTTGTGGGCGCAAACTCAGTGGTGCCTGCCGGCGAGATTCCCGACTACAGCGTGGTTGTAGGCAGCCCGGCTCGCGTGGTGAAACGGTGGACCGAAGAGCGTGGCTGGCACGCAGTGGACTGAGTACTCAGTACTTAGTACTGGGTTTGTACTGAGCAACTGTTCATCAGGTTGGGCCTAGTGAAGTCGGCGATGGTTGCAGAAACCGGCGAGCCGCTGAGCATGGTCTCGTTGAGCTCAGCTTCTTCGCCGCTCGCAAGCTTGATCTCTGTAGCTCGACGATCGGAGATGTACACGCGGTACAACTCATCGAACTTGTTGACCAACTCGAGGTCGAGCGCAACCGTTGGCAACTCTCCCATGATCTTGTTCTGGGCGACCTCGATGATGTCTGTGGCTGCGGCCACGCCTCTCCCTACGGCCTGTGGGCTGCCATCGGTGATCTTGCGTACGGCATCGGCATTTTTCTCGAGTAGGCCGTTGCGCTGAATACAGATCTGCTCAGCGCGCTTGGTCCACTCGACATCGCTGATCTTGGCTCCAGCCTGACGAGTGGCGAAGCCATACGCGTAGACCCACATGCCGATAATGAACAGCACCGACACGATGACTGCGGTGCGCGTCACGATCTGCGACGTGCGCAGCTTCTGCTTGGCGCTTGGTACTTGCACGTCTTCAGTCATTGCTCAGGACTTCTCACGGCTCACGGCGAGCTGCAGCACGGCCCCGCCGATGCCGAGCACCAGTGCGATCGCCATTCCGGTCCAGTTCTGTACGTCTTTGTGCAGCAAATGGTCGATCGAGTACTTGCCTGAGCCAATGGTGGCGATGGCCAACGCGGTGACCGCGATCGACGCGCAGTACTCCCAGCCCTCACCCTTTTTAAAGATGAAGAAGCCGACCTTCCAGTGGGTGAGCACAATGGCCACGATCATGGTTGCGATCATGCCGCTCGCAGCAAAGGGCGTAGCGAGACCAACCGCAAGCATGATGCCGCAACTCATTTCGGTGGTGGCTGCGATTCGAGCCTGCCAGTGTGGCCACTTCAGGCCAAGGCTGGCGAACCAGCCCGTAGTTCCTTTGAGCCCGCTTGGTCCGAAGCACTTGTTGTAGCCGTGATAGGCAAAAGCGAGACCGAAGTACACGCGAGTGAATAAGAGCGCGACATTGAGGTTGTTCACGACCCGTACGTTACGGCCTGAGTCGCGTTGATGGCGATTTGATGGCCAAGCCGTGACCTCAGCAGCTAGAAAGAGGGCATGACAGCCGCTGACACCGCTTTGCCGCGTTCGCGGGTCGAGCGATGGCGCACGGCAGGCCAACTTGTTCGCAGCCTTGTTCGCGTTCACCCCAAGCCGTTCATCATCGCCGTATCTGCTGCAGGGGTGTTTGCGTTATGCACCGTTGCTTCATCGGTGGTTCTGCGTTGGATCATTGATCACGTCATCGATCCGCGCTTTCGAGAGGGTCATGTGGCCGCCAGCACTGTGTGGGTGGGCTTGGGTTTTGTTGTCGGCACGGGCATGGTGCGAGCGGTAGCCGTGGTTGTTCGCCGCGGCATGGCCGGTGTCACTCGATGGCGCGTCGCCGAAACACTCAGCGGCGACATCATCGATCGACTCGTTGCTCAGCCTGTGTCATGGCATCAGCAACGAGCCTCAGGCGAACTTGCTGCGCGTGCAGGTGTCGATGTCGATGCCGCTGTCGACGTGATCTCCCCGTTGCCCTACGCCAGCAGCGTTGTGTTGCTCATCGTCGTTTCGGCTGCGTGGCTGATCTACATCGACCTGCCATTGGGGTTGTTCTCGATCGCGGTGTTTCCGATATTGATCGCACTCAACCTTTCGTATCAACATCGAGTCGATCGCCACTTCACCGCGGCTCAAGATCATCTTGGTCAGTTGTCTGCGGCTGTGCACGAGAGTTTCGAGGGTGTACACGTGGTGAAGGCCTTTGGTGCCGAGACACGCGAGACCCAACGGCTTGCATCGATAGCAGCCGACCTGCGTGGTGCGCGCACGTCGGCCGTGCTGGTGCGAGCCAGTTTCGATTCGGCCCTCAACGCTGTTCCGGCACTCGCCAACATTGGTCTCATCGTGCTCGGCGCCTATCGCATCCGCTCGGGCGATCTCACCGTTGGCGAGCTGGCGAGCATGATTTACATGTTCACGCTGCTCGTGTTCCCGCTTCGCCTCATCGGCTTTGCATTGTCGGCGTTGCCGCATTCGCTGGCAGGTTGGGGGCGGCTGCGCGAAGTGCTCGATGAAGATCTCATGCCCGACCCTGCCGACACGCTGGCCGTTGCGCCCGCCGATCTCGGGGTGTCGTTTCGGCATGTGTCGTATTCGTTCGAAGCTGATCGACCCGTGCTTGCAGATGTCTCGCTCGATGTTGCCCGAGGCAGCACGGTTGCCGTTGTGGGAACTACCGGTGGAGGCAAGACCACAATGCTTCGGCTCGCAGCTGGATTGCTCAGTGCTTCAGCCGGTTCGGTGGCGGTTGCTGCGGGTGACCGCTCGATTGTGTTGCAAGAGGCGTTTCTGCTTGGCGATACCTTGCGCGAGAACATTGCGTTTGGGTCTGTGTTCTCCGACGAGCAGATTTGGGCGGCGCTCGACTGTGCAGAGGGTCGTGAGTTTGTGGCCGAGCTGCCGAAGGGACTCGACACGCAGGTCGGTGAACGTGGGGTCAGCCTCAGCGGCGGTCAGCGTCAGCGCGTTGCGCTCGCCCGTGCGCTGGTTCGCAAGCCAGCGCTGTTGCTGCTCGACGACACCACCTCAGCGCTCGATCCATCCACAGAGGCCCGGGTCGTTGCCAACCTTCGTTCAGAGCTGATCGACACCACGGTGCTCATGGTTGCATCGCGTCCAAGCACCATTGCGTTGGCCGACCATGTGGTGTTCTTGCACGAGTGCTCTATCGCGGCGACTGGCACTCACGCCGAGTTGCTTGAGACCAACGAGACCTACCGATCGTTGATGGAAGCATTCGAGGTAGATCGTGAAGCCATCACGGCATCGCTCGAAGCACCTGAGCGAAAGGACTCGTGATGGATGAAGAACTTGGCGGCCGCATGGGTGCCGCGCAGATTCTGGGTCGAGGCGTTCGTGAGTCGCCGCTCCTTCGTCAAGGCTTCGGGTTCACGATGTTGCTGGCGATCATCGGCGCGGCTGGCCGAGTAGTGATTCCGATTGTGGTGCAGCAAGCCATCGACCATGGTTTTGTGCGTGACAGCGTGAACATGCGGGTCATCGCTGTGCTGGCAGCGATCTCATCAGCGACCATTGTGGTCACGTCGCTCGCTCAGCGGGCTGCGGTGAAGCGGCTTGGCCTTCGTAGCGAAGGGGCGCTGTATGAGCTCAGGGTTCGTGTGATCGGACACATCCACCGGCTGAGCATTGCCGATCACAACGACGAACGTCGTGGGGCGCTGGTTGCGCGAGTCACCTCCGATGTCGAGACCCTTGCCGAGTTCTTTTCTTGGGGCGGACTCGCATGGATTCTCGACAGCGCACTCATGGTGATTGTCGCTGCCGTAATGCTCTCGTACGACTGGTTGTTGGCCATCATCGCGTTAGGCGTTGCTGCCCCACTTGCTCTGGTATTGCGTTCGGTGCAGCGCCATCTCGTTGATGCGTATGGCAAAGCCCGAGGACTGAACGCCGACTTCTTGGGCAGCGTCACCGAGTTGGTCACCGGGGCCGAAACAGTGCGCGCGTACGGTGCTGGACCAGTACTTGCTTCGCGCACCAAGTTGGTTGCCAAGCAACGGGCCGATTCGTTTATTCGAGCCGGCTTCATCGGCGCGTTCTTGTTTCCATCCGGTGAGGTCTTTAGTGCGTTCACCGTTTCCGCTGTCGTTGGCGTTGGTGTTGCTCGGGGTTCCGCCGGAGGCCTCACGGCTGGTGCGCTGGTTGGCTTCGTGTTCCTCACGTACCGGTTCCTTGAACCCATCGCTGAGTTCACTGAGGTGCTCGACCAGACACAAACCGCAGTGGCCGGCATGCGACGGTTACTCGCGGTGCTCGACCTTCCGGTCGGGCCGCCTCAGGCGCTGCAGCCTGTTGCGTTGCCCGATGGTCCGTTGTCGATCGATATCAGCGACGTCACGTTTGGCTACCGCACCAGGGGCGAGGTCGGCGATGACCAACCGGTTCTCTTCAACGTCAGCGCACATATTCCAGCAGGGCAGCAGATAGCCCTCGTCGGCGCTACCGGTTCGGGAAAGACCACGCTCGGACGCCTCCTTGCTCGTCTCGCCGATCCGGTCGCTGGTCAGATCCGGTTGGGTGGTGTTCCGCTGACTCACGTGTCCAACGAGCAACTGCGCCAGCGTTTGGTTGTGGTGCCACAGGAGCCATTTTTGTTCGACGATTCCATCGCGGCCAACCTTGAGTTCGCGCTACCCGGAACTTCACTCGCCGATCTCGAACGCGCTGTTACCGCGCTCGACCTCGATGATTGGCTGCTCACGATGCCCGACGGTTTGCTCACTCGCGTGGGTGAGCGCGGAACGCAACTTTCGGCGGGCGAACGTCAACTCGTAGCGCTGCTCCGCGCGTCGGTTGCCGATCCCGATGTGCTGATCCTCGACGAGGCCACTTCGTCGGTCGATGCGCTGACCGAAGTGCGCATGGCGAGGGCGCTCGAGCGCTTGGCCCAGGGGCGAACCATCATCGCCATCGCCCACCGACTCTCAACCGCAATGCGCTCCGATCGCGTGCTGGTACTCGAAGACGGCCGACTCATCGAAGATGGCTCGCACGAGCAGCTACTGGCCGCAGGCGGCCACTATTCGCGGGTCTTCGCAGCATGGGTGTCGTCGACCTCGTAGACCGGCGGGTCTATCCGAGCGGGTGCTGTGAGGCAACTGTGGTCGATGGCTAGGGTGCTCCCATGCGTATGAAGGCACTCGGGTCAATTGTTGTAGTCGTGGTTCTGGCGCTGTCCGGATGTTCAAGCAGCGGCACCGTTGGTAGTGGTGGTTCGGTTTCGGCTAATGCCGCTTCTAAAGCAGATTTCTGCACGCTGATCATTGCGTTCAGAAAGGCCAACGAAACGCTTGGTAACGACTTGGCGGCGACCAACGCCCAGCAGTCAAAGGCCGCGATGAAGCTGTTGATCGGACAACTGAAGACGTTGGTCGAGCGGGCGCCCGCCGACATCAAATCCGACCTCGACGCAGCCAACAAGTTCATGGTCCAATTCGATGCTCTGCTGGCCGCACACGACTACGACACGAGTGGCATCAGCGAGGACCCAAAGTTGCAAGCCGACTTGAAGAACCTCAACAGCGCCGACGTGACTGGAGCCCTCGACCGTATTGCGGCCTACACCACCACCGACTGTGTGCTCCCCGTAACGCCAACGCCTACGTCGTAAGCGGCACTGCGTGCTGTAGTGAGTGTTGAGAAACTAGCGCTGCGGATCGACCAAGATCTTCGTGGCGCTCGACGGATCATCGGCGAGTTCGGCGATGGCCATCGGCAACTCGTGCAATGACACGGTGCGATCGTGCAACCTCAGCACGTTGACCAAGCCATCGGTCATCAGGTTGATGACCTCACCAAACTCGTGATGCACATAGCCGAGCGAGGCGATGACGCTGACCTCTTTGATGAGCCACGATCCGGGTGACACCGTTGCGTTGCCGCTGGCGAGACCAACCAGGTTCACGTGTCCGCCGCGCCGCACGAGGTCTACCGCGCTCTGCACCGTGGGAGCGATGCCTGCACATTCGAACACGATGTCTGCGCCGCGCCGCGCGAATTGTGTCACCGCATCGTCAGGGCTGATTGCCTCGTCGGCGCCGCACGCGAGTGCAAGAACGCGTCGCCGCTCGTTGGGCTCGATCGCAATCAAGCGCCCCACGCCTAATGCTCGAATGCATTGCAGCACCAACAGCCCGATTGGTCCGCAGCCCTGAACGAGAACGGTGTCGTCGGCGCGAGGTGGAGTGCGCAGTACGGCGTGCAGAGCCACGGCTGCTGGTTCGACCATGGCCGCGGCGTCGTCGCTGAGAGCGCTCGGAACGCTGATGAGTCGTTTGGCGTCGAGTGAGATGCGCGGCGCGAAACCGCCGTGCGGTGGGGCGAGTGGATCGCGGCCGACCATGCCTAAGAACGCAGCGATGCAATAGGCGCTTCGGTTGGCCCGGCATTCGGCGCAGGACCCACATGGGGGGGCGACGCCGGCCACAACGCGCTCGCCTTCGGTGGTGTTGGTTACGTCGGCGCCCATGGCAGTGACAACCCCGACCCACTCGTGTCCGCAAATCGCAGGGTTGTATGGCTCGTTGGCCAAGAACCCGTGCACGTCGGTGCCACAGATTCCGCAACGGGTGATGTGCACCACCGCGGTTCCGGGTCGCGGCAGTGGTTCGGGAACCTCAACGAGTTCAAACCGGCGGGTTCCGGTAACCAAACCGGCGAGCATCAGCGAGGGTCCTTCGAGCGCCTAGCGACGTCGGCTCGATCGATTGCGGGCTGGGTGGCCCATGCAATGCCGCGGCGAAGGAGTTCGTAGTACTGCGCCAGCTCCCAGGAGCCTCGCTCGATTGTTGGCCAATACATGCCGTTGAACGGGGGAGCGATCATGTCGTAATGGCTGCGGCAGTGTCCGAGCGTGAAGTACAGCACGCAGCCGTCGCCGAGCGGTCGGCGATACATCACGAGGCGGGGGTCGTCGATGGACCAGTCGGCTTCGACGAAGCCCGCCCCAGAGTTGCCGTGCCAGCGGGTCTCGAGCAGCGGCTCGATGTGCCCGTGGTACTCGCAGAGGTACAGCTCGTCGTCGGCATGGAATGGTTCGATGCCTGCCACGAGTGGGTCAGCTTCGGCGCCCGGCGAGATGGTGACGGCGTAGGGCTCGATGGGTGGATGCGACAGAAATTGGCTGCCGAGCGTGTCGGCAAAGACGTTGAATGCACGTGGCGTGGCGAACGAACCCTTGCCGAGTCCAGCAGCTGGCGGGTCGATGGCCGAGTTGGTGCCATGCAGAGCGAACCATCGGCCACCGGCTTGCACCCAATCGCGTAATGCATGCTGCACATCGTCATTCGGCCGCACGTTGCACGTGTATGAGATGAGTAGATCGCACGCCGAGATGGCGGCAATGTCGTTGTAGTTCTGGGCGACCTGCACGCGAATGCGGTCGTCCTCGGCGAGCAACTTCAACAGCTCGAGTCGAGCAAAATCGAAGTCGTGCCACCAACCGCCTGTCACGAGATAGGCGTTGATTCGTGCCACCTAGAACTTGATCCTCTTGGTGTAGCCGCCGTCGATGACAAGGTTGGCGCCGGTGATCAGGCTGGCCGCAGGCGAGGCCAAGAACGCAATTGCATTGGCGACCTCGGCGGGCTGGCCAAGCCGCTTGATGGGCATCTTGGCAATTGTGGCGTCGTAGAACGACTCCATGTGGGTCTTGATGGTGTCCCAGTTGCCGCCCTCGAAAAACACCGGGCCGGGCGAGACCACGTTGACGCGAATGCCCTTGGGCGCGAGGGCCTGCGACAGGTTTGCTGCATAGGCGGTCATCGCGGCCTTCATCGGGCCGAAGCTGCCGGGGCCAGCGAACTCTTCTTGAGCGGCGATGGTTGACATGCACACGATTGATCCGCCGCCGGCCGCTTCCATTGCAGGCACGATTGCCGACTGGGCGCGAACCAAGCCGAGCACGTCGAGATTGAGGTTGTCGATCCATGCTTGCTCGCCGCGGCCGCTTGCCGCAGACACGTTGTGCACGAAGATGTCGCAGCCGCCGAGCTGCTCGATGGCTTCTTTGAGCCATGCCTTGTAGGCATCGGCGTCGGCGGCATCGATGCCAGCCCCGAATGCGCGGGTGCCATGCGAGCCGAGCGATGTCACGGCTTCGCTGACATCGCCGCGCGCGCAGATTGCGACATCGCAGCCTTCTTGGGCGAGCAGCGTTGCGGTGGCGAACCCGAGGCCGCGCTTGCCGCCCGTGATGATTGCCTTCTTGCCCGACAGTCCGAGATCCATTGGATACCCCCAGTAAGTTCTGCGATTTGGTCCGGAGCTTACGGTGGCTGCACGGGGCCGTGTCGATATGTGCGTTAGAGGCCGTTGAACGGCAGTGGTCCGGTCACTGCGCTGACTCGGCAGTCCACCTGCTCGGCCGCTACGGGTTGGGCTACCGACCATTGCCCTGATCTGCCCGACTCGGTAAGCGGTAGGTCAAGGGTTGTCGAGCCAACGACGTTGGTGGTGCCGGCTCTCAGGAACTCGACTTCCACGTGATACGCGTGCGGCTCGGTGGAGTCGTTGGCGATGGAGCCAACGAAATGGGCGACGCCATTGGTGACTTCGCATCGCTCTGTAGTGACTGTGTACGCGCCAATGTTCACGAAACGATCGAAGTCACGGATGGCGGCGGCCGTGAACCAAATGCCCATGCCGCTCGCCGCGAATCCGAACGGCACGATAATGAGCGCAGCAATTGCGAAACCCCGGCCAGCGCGGCGTTGGGATCGGCGAATTTCGCTGAGCGAACGGAATCCGAACACCACCGCAAGGATTCCAGACACGACTGCGAAGGCGCACAGGAATGGGACCCAGCCGAGAAACAGCGCGCCGAGCGAGAGAACGAACGCGCCAACTGCTTTGCCGTTGGAACCATTGGAACCATTGGAACCATTGGTAGCTGGGTCGTCGCGGCGGGGTGCGGCTCCTGCGGCTTGGGCAGAGATCGGGTCGACGTAGCGATGGCCATCGGTTGAGACGTCGCCGGTCCAGTCGTGGCCATTGTGGTAGCGAAACTCGAAACGGTGGGTGGGATCGGGGTACCAAGCAGCGGCGTAGCGCGGCGATGCTGGTTGGGGTGTCTGCGACAGCACTGGCGTCGGCAGAGGTTCATGATCCACGTCGCGACCTTATCGCTTCACGTGTTCTCGGCGTGGCGGCGTTGTCACCTACCATCAGTCGTAATGAAATTGGTTCAGCGATGGAGATAGTGCTTGTACGACACGGCGAACCCGAGTGGGTGGTCGATGGTCTCAATATCGATTTTCCTCCGCTGACCGAACGCGGGCATCGCCAAGCGGAGTGCATGGCCAAGGTTCTTGCGGTCGAACCGTTCGATGAGATCTTGGTGTCGCCGCTCGAGCGGGCGCGTCAGACGGCGGCGCCGCTGTACAGCGCGCTGGGTCGCGACGAAGTGGTTAACGCTTGGCTGCGAGAGATTCGAAGCCCTGTGTGGCAAGGCACGCCTCGCGAAAAGGCCGACGCAGCGTTTGCCGAGGAGCGCCGCAAGCTGTCACACGAACGCTGGCACGGACTGTCCGATCTCGGCGGCGAAGCCAACCGAGATTTCATTGCGCGTATCCGCGAGGGATGCGGGTTGTTTCTTGCCGAGCGCGGCATCGAGCCAGTCGATTGCGAGCTCCCTGTGTGGCGCATCGACAATCCAAATCTGCGTCTCTGCCTCGTCGCCCACGCTGGCACCAATTCGGCCATCATTAGCTACTTGCTTGGCCTGCAGCCGACACCTTGGGAGTGGGATCGGTTTGTGCTTGGTCATGCGTCGATCACTCGCCTTGAGGCGCTGGCGTTAGGCGACGGGTACACGTTTGCGCTCACCCGGCTCGGCGACGTCGAGCATCTGCCAGCAACCGAGCGCACGCGGTAGACCCTTGCTACCGTGCAGCCATGGCTGACACGCTCAAGATGTTCATTGATGGCCGATGGGTGCATGCCCAAGACGGCGCCACCCTCGACACGCTCGACCCCGCAACTGGTCTCGTGCTCGCAACGGTGCCCGCCGCGGGTCCCGCCGATATCGATCTCGCCGTACGCGCCGCGAGGCGGGCGAGCGACGATGGCACGTGGGGCAGTGCGGTGTCTGAGCGTGAACGCAGTCGCATTCTGTTTCGGATGGCCGAACTCGTCCGCGAGCAACGTGTTGAGCTTGCTGAACTCGAGGTGCGCGACTGTGGCAAGCCAATCGGTGATGCCTACGGCGATGTCGACGAAGTCGCGTTTATGTTCGAGTACTACGCCGGATGGGCGACGAAGATCAGCGGCGACATCCCTCCGGTGGGACCCGATGCGATGAGCCTCATCGTGAAAGAACCGGTTGGCGTGTGCGGCCTCATCGTTCCGTGGAATTACCCAATGATGATGGCCGCGCAGAAGATGGCCCCTGCGCTAGCGGCCGGATGCACCGTGATCCTCAAGCCCGCTGAGCAGACACCGTTGACGGCACTTCGCTTGGCGCGCATCGCCGAGCTTGCGGGCGTTCCGGCTGGCGTGGTCAACGTGGTGACCGGCGTGGGTAACCGCGCTGGCGAGGCGTTGCTCACACATCCGATGGTCGACAAGATCAGCTTCACCGGATCGAAAGTGGTGGGCCAACACATTCAGCGAACCTGTGCCGATCAGCTCAAGCGAGTCACGCTCGAACTCGGCGGCAAGAGCCCCAACATCGTGTTCGCCGATGCCGACCTTGCTACCGCAATTCCGGGAACGTGCAACGGTGTGTTCGGCAACCAAGGTGAGGTCTGCTCGGCGGGTAGCAGGGTGTTCGTTGAGGCGTCGATCTACGACGACGTGATGCAGCAGATGACCGACTTTGCCTCGGCGATCAAACTTGGCAGCGGGTTGGACCCCGCCACCACGATGGGTCCGCTGGTGTCAGCAGTGCAACGAGATCGCGTGCAGGGCTACGTAGACATCGGTCGCACCGAGGCGCGACTTGCGTTCGAGGGTCAGCGTCCTACAGACCCGGCGTTGAGCGGTGGCTACTTCGTGCCGCCAACCATTTTCGAAGCCACATCAAATCAGTTGCGCATCGCTCGTGAAGAGATCTTCGGGCCGGTGATGACAGTTATTCCGTTCACCACAATCGATCAGGTAATCGCGTTGGCCAACGACACCGAGTACGGCCTTGCGGCTGCGCTGTGGACCCGCGACATCAGCCGCGCGCTACGCACGGCAAAAGCCATTCGAGCCGGCGTCGTGTGGATCAACGACAGTCAGCCAGCCCCAAGCGAAACGATGTGGGGTGGCTACAAGCAAAGCGGTATCGGCCGCGAGCTTGGCCCGTATGCGCTCGACGCTTACCTCGAGTCGAAGCACATCTACATCAACCTCTCCAACTGATCGGCTGCTGACATGACAAACGCAATGGGTAATTCGTCGAGCCCCGATCCCGACAAGTTGAAGATGTTTTCGTACCAGGTGTTCACCAAACTCGAGGGTGCGGTCACCGCCGGAATGATCCACCTCGGCGACAAGCTCGGCCTGTACGCCGCAATGAAGTCTGCAGATCGGCCGCTGACCTCGCACGAGCTCGCTTCGTCGTTAGAGCTTCACGAGCGCTGGGTTCGCGAGTGGGCGTACAACCAAGCGGCAGCGCGCATCATCGACTGCGATGAGCACGAGCAGTTCTCGTTGTCGCCAGAGGCTGCAGCTGTGCTTGCTTCGCCTGAGCACCCGGCCTACGGCATGGGGATGTTCCATCGTTTGCCGCAGACCATGGCCACGCTCGACGACATGCCCGAGAGCTTCCGTACGGGCGTTGGTCATAACTACGACAGTCACGGTTGCGCCGGCGCCATCGGCATTGAGCGCAGTTTCGAACCATGGAACAAGACCTTCTTGCTGCCGGTGGTTCTGCCCGCGCTCGATGGTGTGGCCGATCGTCTCGCCGCCGGGGCTGTTGTGGCCGATGTGGGCTGCGGCGCTGGCGGCGCAGTGCTGCTGATGGCGGGGGCCTACCCCAAGAGCACGTTCACCGGTTACGACATCTCGCAGTACGCACTCGACCGTGCGGCTACCAAGCTTGCTGAGTCGGGCGTGAGTAACGCCAGCTTCCACGATCCGCGAAACGCGCCGTTGCCCGCCGATCATTCAGTCGATTTCATCAGCACTTTCGATTGCATTCACGACATGACCCACCCGCAGCAAATGATGGAGTCACTGCGTGCTGCAATGAAGCCCGACGGCACATGGCTGCTCGTAGACATCAAGGCGCACGACACGTTTATGGAGAACGCGCGCAAGAACCCGATGGCTCCATTGATGTACGGCATCAGCGTGTTGTCGTGCATGTCGTCGGCAATGTCGAGCCCCGATGGCGCAGGCCTCGGCACCTTGGGATTCAGCGAGAACACGGCGCGCCAGATGGCAGCAAAAGCGGGCTTCAGTTCGTTCCGCAAACTCGACATCGACCACTCGGTCAACGCGTTTTACGAAGTGCGTCCTTAGGCGGAGTGCGTCGCTAGTTGGTGGCCGCGACGATCATCGCTGCGAGCACCTGTTTGCCTTCGGCAGTGGGGTGGATGCCGTCAACAGTCAAGCCAGGGTTGGCGTGCACCCACGGTCCCCACTCGATCAGCGCGTGACATGGCTGCGCGACAATCTCGGCACGCAACGCCGACTCGATCTGCGCTGAGCGCTCAGGGAACTGTGGGTTGTAGGGAACGACCCAAGCGAGACATCGGTCGTTCTTCAGGCGGGCAACGGTGTTGCGCACAAAGCGGCGGAATGCGTCAGCTGTCTTTCGTGAGCGAGCGTCGTTTGTGCCGAGATCGATAACGAGCCAACCCTTCGGGGACAACGCTGGGGTCAGTGATTCGATCGCCTGCCGCCCAGTGAGCGGGTCTCCGTTGAGGCCAGCGTTGTCGGCGCCGCGGCCGTCTGATGCGTCGACGAACCCGCCGAGCTCCGTGCGCGACATGTTGAAGATGCTGTCGCCGATCATCACGGCGTTGCATCCGCTGAGTGCAACAACGGCCAACGGGAACACTGCCAATTTCAGTGCAGATCGCTTGCTCAGTGAGCGCGCTCCGCGTTGCGGGTTCCTTGAGATGAAACGGTTCATGGTGCTCGACTCCTTGTGAAGCCGTAGCTGAATCACCGTGGCCAGGCGACACGTTCAGAGGCTCCATGAAGTATCGGCGGCAGGTGCGGCGCGCTTAAATGAACGCTGCGTGACGTGTGCTACACGTGTTCGATGACCTCGAGGCGGCGGCTCGCAAACAGCCAGCCCTGCGGGGTGTGCACAAAGTTGTCGTGGTAGAGACCGAGTAGCGAGCCGCTCGTACCGTCGGCCGTACGAAAGCGCTCTTGCACGGTGACGCGGCCGGTGCCCTCGCCGATGTCTTCGTCGATGTCAAACACCACAAGCGGCGAAACTTGCACGACCCAGTCGAAGCCCTTCATTGCTTTGAGCCAGTACTTCACGATGTTGGCGCGGCCCACAACGGGCTTGCCATTGCCAAGGTCCCACGACGCGTCGTTGGCCCACGTGGCACCCCAGTCGTTGGGGTCGCGGCGCTGCACTGCATCGCAATACCGGGCGACAAGTTGACGCAGTTCGAGATCGGTGGCAGGCGAGAGCGATCTGTTCGCGGTGCGCACCGCCGACTGTGATGCGTCGAACTCCTCAATATCGACACCAACTTCGGCGGCGGCAAGCCAACGCACGTGATCGATGAAGGCATCGCGAGTGAGCAGACCATCGTGAGCGGCGAACTGAATGGCGAGACCATCGATGAGCCCGGTGAGGCGCAATGCGCTTGCGGTTGGGTCGGCGCACTCAAACTCGCCCGAGGCGACGCCGGCGCTGAGCACTCGCTGCAGCAGGCGCGCTGACTGTTCGTCGAGTTCTTGGCTGATTCGCTTCATCAAGGGGTTTCGAAGCGCCTCGCCCCACGCGTCGATCCAGAGCATCCACTCCATGTCGCCGCTGCCCTCGGGAACGTAGTCCTGAATAGCGCGGTCAAGTTTGGCGAGCGCTGTGGGCGCGAGTTCGATCTCGGCATCGAGCTTGGCGAGGTCCTTGCGTGCGTAGTGGCTGAAGGCCTCGGCGAGCAATTGCTCTTTCGAGTCGTAGTGGTAGTGGATGAGGCTGGTCGAGACCGAGAGCCGCTTGGCTACGTCGGCGATTCGGGTAGCGGCGAATCCGCGTTCGATCACCACTTCGCATGTGGTCTCAAGGATCTCTTTACGCCGCTCTTCGACCGTCTGCTTCTTCACTAAGCACCAACGCTACAAGCAGGTGCTCGCTTCGCTGCGACATTGACCTGGCCCATTGCTCTAGCGTCGCCTCCGCAGACGACGCATCGATTGGAGCAGACATGTCAATGTTCGATCTCACGGGCAAAGTTGCCTTGGTTACGGGCGGCTCGATGGGCCTCGGCCTCACGTTTACCGATGTACTCGCCGAGCACGGGGCCGACATCGCAATCACCGCGCGAAGCGCCGAGCTTCTCGAAGAGAACGCCAAGGGTTTGCGCGAACGTCACGGTCGAACGGTCACGTGTCATGCGGGCGATGTCACCAACGAACACGATGTTCGCCGAGTGGTCGCCGAGACCATCGAGCAGCACGGTCGAATCGACATCTTGGTCAACAATGCCGGCATCAGCGACTTGCGCGGTCTGCCCAGCGAGTGGAGCGATCACGAGACGTTCCGTCGCGTCGTCGACGTCGATCTGTTCGGTGTGTGGGCGTTCATGCGCGAATGCGGCCCACACATGCTGCAGCGCGGCAGTGGTTCCATCATCAACATTTCGTCCATCCTTGGCAGCGGCGGCAGCGAGTTCGTGAACCCTTGGTACGTGGCTGCCAAGGGCGCCGTGTTGCAGATGACAAAACACCTCGCCGTCGAGTGGGCCGATCGCAACGTGCGCGTCAACGCAATCGCTCCTGCGTACTTCGTCACCGAGATGACTCGGCCATTGTTCGAGATGTTGGGCATGGCGCCTTGGATCGAGAGCCGCACACCAATGCGCCGACTCGGCGATCCCGAATCCGATCTGCGCGGTCCGTTGTTGTTCCTCGCAAGCGAAGCAGCCAGCTACGTCACCGGCCACACGTTGTTTGTCGACGGCGGCTGGGAAGCCAGCCGCGGCGCATGGCAGATTCCGCCGAGTCACTTCTCGTGGAACAAAGACTTTCCACAGGCCGGCACGCCGTATGAGGGCATCTTGCCCAACGAGTTCGAACAGTGGAAGTCGGGTATTCCTGGCATTCATTTCCCGATGCCCGAATGAGCGAGCAAATGACCCTCGACGGAGCGAAAGGTCAGCGCACATGGCGCGCCTAACTTCGCTGTCCCGCTCAGTCGCGGGCAAACGCGTCATCGTTACGGGCGCCGCATCAGGCATGGGGCGCGCCACAGCGCATCTGTTCGCCGACGAAGGCGCGCGTGTGGCGGTCGTCGACATCGGCGAAGCGCGCGTGAAGGTCGTTGTCGACGAGATCATCAACGCCCACGGACCCGACGCGGCAATTGGCGTCGTCACCGACGTGGCCAATCACGATGCCCTCAAAGCAATGGTCGCAACAGTGGTCGCGGCGTTCGGTGGCATCGACATCGTCATCAACAACGCTGGTGTCTCGATGATCAACTCTGCGTTCCAAGACGAAGACTCGTTCGAATCGAATTGGGCCACCACCCTCGACATCAACCTCACGGCTCACGCGCGAATCATTCGACTGTGTGTGCCGCATCTTCAAGCCAGCGGTGCCGGACGCGTGGTCAACATCGCGTCTACCGAAGCCATCGTCACGACAGCAGGTTTGTCTGCCTACGCCGCGTCAAAGGCGGGTGTGGTTGGGCTCACCAAGAGCTTCGCCGTAGAGCTCGGGCGTCACGGCATCAACGTGAACTGCATCTGCCCAGGGCCCATCAATACCGGGATGACCTCGGGTATCGAAGAGGTAGCGAAGGCCACCTACGCCAAGCGCCGTGTTCCCTTGCGGCGCTACGGCGACCCTGAAGAGGTTGCCCACATGACACTCAACCTCTGCTTGCCTTCGGCGAGTTTTGTGAACGGCGCAGTGATTCCGGTCGACGGCGGAATGACCATCCGTCATACCTGATGCAGCCGTAGCCGCGCCTCGGTTTGCTTACGCTGGCTGGTAACCGTCGAGGATGCCGGTGAGGCCCGTGGGGTGCATGCCCACGCAAAGTTGCTCGAGGATGCCGGTGCCTTGTGCGGAGCGGCCATTGTCGTCGCGATAGGTGGCTTTGCACAGTGTCTGCACATGCACGTTCTCGCGAGACAGCGGCGTGCCCACTGGCAACGAAATGCGCTCGCCCTCTACCGATAACTCGCCGCGCCAAATGCCATGCCCGTACTTCGGGTGGCCATAGCCGATACCGCTCATATGGAAGTGGTACATCGGCTCGAGGGTGACGGTGGCCACTGTGCCCGACCACGACACAAGGTCGTACTCGAACGCTGTCGCCCAACGCGTGCCGGGTTGCCACGTGACGCGGTAATCGACCGTGCGCATCGCTTCAGGGGCCTCACCGTTTGGGGCGAGTGCGCCGACCTCATGCCACCGCCTGCCGTCGCCGTGTTCGTTGACATCGAAGTGCGTGGAGAACTCGGGGAAGTTCACCGGGGCCCACAGCCAGAAGAACTGTGGCCACCCAACAGGCGCGCCCATCGGCGCTGGCTCGCCCACGGGACGAACGCCCCACGAACGATCTCGCGAACCAGTGACGCCAAGGTTGGTGAGATCGATGTGTTCGCCATCGACCTCGAGCCAGCCCGACCATGACCCGAACTGAGTGAGCCGGGTGTAGTCGAACAACGTGCGCACGCCTGCACGCAGAAAGAAGTGGGGTTCTTCGATGGCTTGCGACGACGACGTGAACGTGAGTTCAGCGCGCAGGCCCTGCTCGGGCGCGTCGACATGCAGTCGCAAAATGTTGAGTGGCTCAACTACGTCGACCTTGATGGGGCCGATGGTGGTTGCGTCGCGTCGATCGCTGGCTGCGCGAGCTGAGGCGAACACGCTGATCTGTTCGCTGTTGCGCACCACACTGAACGCCGCATCCATTACATGGCGGTTGGGATACAAGCCCATCGCTAACCCGAAATAGACCGCTCCGTCGGCTGTATAGCCGTTGAAGAAATAGCGGTCGTAGTGGTTGGGATCGGGTGTCGCCGAGTGGGCGATGGGCACGCACGCTTGGTGAATCGGGAAGTCGTCGTAGCTACTGAGCACGATTTGACCGTAGTCACAATTGGCGGCCAAGCCGAACACGGGACGCACCGTCTACGATTCTCAGCGATGAACCCGAGCACGTATCGCAAGACCTCTGTTGTTGTTCTGGCGGCGTTGTTCGCAATTGTGGTCACAGGCGCTGCGGTGCGGCTCAGTGGCTCCGGTCTCGGCTGCTCCGATTGGCCCAACTGCAACGCCTCGAAGTTTGTCGATGTCTCTACGGTGCATGGTGCGATCGAACAGATCAATCGCTTGTTCACCGGCGTTGTGATGGTTGTGGTCATTGTTGCGGTGTTGGGTGCGCTCAGACGACGGCCACGGCGTCGCGATCTCACCACGTTGGCGGCGCTCATTGCGTTGGGCGTGCCCATGCAGGGCGTAGTGGGTGCCATTGTGGTGCTGACGCACCTCAACCCGTTTGCCAACCAACAGCACTTTTTGTTGTCGATGGTGTTGGTGGCGCTCGGCGCCATGTTGGTTCGCCGCGCTGGAGAACCCGATCATGCGTCTCGCAGCACTGCGGTGACCGACCGCACGCGCTCAGGCGTGCGAGTCGTTGGTGTGCTTACCGGTCTCGCTCTGGTCACGGGCACCTTCGTGACGGGAGCAGGCCCGCACGCAGGCGACGAAACGGCCAAGCGTTTCCAAGTGGCAATTAGCACGGTGGCCCGCGTGCACAGCATTTCAGTGTTGTGTGCCATCGCTGCGGCCATCGTGCTGTTGTGGCGGCTGCGAACAGCTCATGCCGATCGCGCGGTACTCGACAACGCGCTTACCTCATGGATGGTGCTCGCCATTGCCCAGGCGGCGGTTGGGTACACCCAATACTTCACTGGAGTGCCAGTGGTGCTGGTTGCGATTCACGTGGCGTTAGCAACGGGTCTGTGGCTGGCAACGGTTCAACTGTGGCTCAGCACGTCGTCGGCTACGGCAATGCCCGAACTCAACGACCGGCAGGCATCTGCAACGCTTGCTTAGGTAGCGAGGTTCTTCAAAAACACGGTGCCCTTTGTGATGGCCGTGGAGCAGAATCCGCCAACCGAGTTCAAGAAGTTCTCAGCAGCGCCAACGCTGCCCGATGGATCGGTCCACACGGAGATGACCACGAACGCGATCGAGAGGTAGGTGAGGATCTTCTTGAGTGTTTCGAAATTCATGCGGGGACCTCCGGACGCGTACGCCAAAAAGCACGGTCTCCACCCGCGTCCGCAAACAGTACCGAACCGATGCTCGCTATCGGTGGATCATGCGTACTGAGCGAACTCGCCTGCCACGGCGCGGAACTCGCGGATGGTCTCGTGCAAGATCTCGGCCACGGGCCGAACCGATTCGATGCGACCAGCAACTTGGCCCGTGAGTGCGATGGACGACTCCATGTCGCCACCGAAATAAAGGTCGGTCGCGGTGCCGAACTCACTCATGTCCACGTGGTCCACGTGCTCGAGTCGGTTGGTGCGTTCTGTACGCAGGGCGCGCAGGCCTGGTCGCGAGAAACGGTTGAGGAACACCGTGTCGGTTTCGGCTGCGGCGATGATGGCGTTCTTCCAGTTGTCGTTCACTGGCGACTCGGCTGCTGACACCATGCGCGTCCCCATCTGAACTGCGTGTGCGCCGAGCGCGAAGCCTGCGGCCATCGAGCGTCCGTCACAGATGCCGCCGGCGGCAACGATAGGAACGTCGACCTTCGAGGCAATGAGCGCGACCAACACCATCGTGCTGACATCGCGAGGGTTCTTGAAGCCGCCGCCTTCGCCGCCTTCGACAACGAGGCCGTCGACTCCCGCCGCCACGGCCTTCAACGCCGAGGCCAATGTTGGAACCACGTGGAACACGGTGAGGCCGGCGTCTTTCAGTTGTGCGGTGTATTTCGTGGGGTCGCCAGCCGACGTGGTGACGAACTTGACGCCTTGGTCCACGACGAACTGCACGATCGAGGGGTCACGCACAAACAGTTGGGCAATGTTCACGCCGAATGGCTTGTCGGTGAGTTGGCGCATCTTGATGATCTCGTTGCGCACCGTGTCGAGTTCGCCCGATGAGGTCTCGATGATGCCGAGCCCGCCCGCATTCGAAACGGCCGAGGCCAACTGCGCCCGGGCGATCCAGCCCATGGGCGCCTGCACAATGGGGTAGTCGATGCCGAGCATCTCAGTGATTCGGGTCTTGAGTGGCGCTGGGCGTCCGGTGGCCGATGAGGCGGGAGCGGTAGTCATGCGGACGACCGTAGTGCGCAGAGTCGAGCCGGATCGCACCAGTGACGTGGTGCCGCCGAGGCATGCCATTCGGGGCTACTACCGATGCTGCTAGGGTTTCAGGCACTACCAAGTAAGGCATGGCACTTTCGCCATGCCGGTATTTAAAAGGGGAGTAATCAGCACATGCAGAAATCAAAGCTTGGTCGCCTAGCAGCGGCCACACTCGGAATGGCACTCGTTATCGCATCTTGCGGCAGCGACGCTAAGACACCAGCCGGAACCACCGAAGGCACCACCGGTGCATCAACCGCTGAGACCACTGGCGCAGCCGCTGGCGTCAAGTGCGACGGCATCACCATTGGCTACCTCGGTGCCCTCTCGGGCGACAACGGTGCGCTCGGCCAGAACATGGTCAACGGCGCCCAGATCGCCATCGACGACTTCAACACAGCCAACCCTGACTGCAAAGTGTCGTTCGACAAGCAAGACTCACAGGGCGACCCAGCCCAGGCAACACCATTGGCAACCACGCTTGCTAACAACGCCAGCATCATTGCTCTGATCGGACCTGGCTTCTCAGGCGAGTCGAAGGCAACCATGCCAACATTCGAGACCGCTGGCTTGCCAGTGATCAGCCCATCGGCCACCAACGCGAAGTTGACCACCAACGGTTGGAAGATGTTCCACCGCATTTTGGCCAACGACGACAAGCAGGCCCCAGGCGTCGTTCAGCTCATCAAGGGCACCATCAAGGCCACCAAGGTCGGTGTCATCGACGATGCTTCCGACTACGGCAAGGGCTTGGGCGACTCGGTTCGTACCGGTCTCGCAGAACTCGACATTGCTAATGCCACCATCGACCCGAAGGCTGCCGATTACTCGGCCGCTGTCACCGCAATGAAGGACGCTGGCGTCGACACGGTGTTCTACGCCGGTTACTACGCAGAGGCCTCGAAGTTGCTCACCCAGCTTCGTGACGCTGGCGTGACCGCAACGTTCGTGTCCGGCGACGGCTCGCTCGACCCAGCATTCATCACTGGTGCCGGCGCAGCAGCCGACGGCGCGTACCTCACCGCCACCGGTGCACCACCAGACGTGAACGCTGACTTCGCTGCGAAGTTCAACACCGCTTATGGCACCGTGCCAGGTCTGTACTCGCCAGAGTCATACGACTGCGCACAGGTCATCCTCGCCGCTATTGCTGCCGGCAAGGTCACCCGCGCCGACATGGCTGCGTTCATCGACGCATACGACGCACCTGGCATCACCAAGCCAATCAAGTTTGATGCCACTGGTGAGCCAGCCGGCTCGGCCGTGTTCTACACGGTTGTTGAAGCTGGCAAGCTGGTCTCTAAGGGCTTGATTCCCTGATCAGTTGTTGAGTTAACGAAATTCGGGGTCGGGATCGCAAGGTCCCGACCCCTTTTTTTGCTCAAGTGAGGCTCGTTCAATACAGTTCAGTGACCTTGTCCGTAGGGGGCTTTTTGACTTTCGCTGGTTTTCTTTCCAGATTTTGGCCGTCAACCATCACGGGCCTTGTGCTCGGCGCGGTGTACGCGCTGGTTGCCCTTGGCTACACGTTGGTCTACGGCGTGTTGCGCCTCATCAACTTTGCCAACTCCGAAGTGTTCATGCTTTCGGCGTTTGGTTCGTTTCTTACCATCGAGGTGCTCAACATTCCCCAGCGCCTCGCCAGCGGTGGAGATCCGGTCAAGACCGGATGGGAACTCGTTGGCGTTCTTGCGTTGTGTCTCTTGGTCTCCGTGCTCATCGGCGGCCTCTCTGCGGTGCTCGTCGAACGGATTGCGTATCGCCCGCTCCGTCAGCGCAATGCACCACGACTGGTGTTCCTTATTTCTGCCATCGGCGCAAGCTTCGCAATCTCTGAGGCCGTCGGCGAATGGGGTCCGCAGCGCCGCAAGGAATATGCGTTGACCAAGTTCTTCAAGAAGGAACAACTGTTCAAGATCTTCGGCGCCGACGTCTACAACTCGAATGTCATCGTTGTGGTCGGCGCCGCCGTCATGGCGTTGGCGTTGGTGCTGTTCGTGAGCAAGAGCCGCGTTGGCCGTGGCATTCGTGCGGTGGCGCAAGATGCCGAGACCGCCAAGTTGATGGGCGTCAACGTCGACCGCATCATCTTGATTACCTTTCTCGTCGGTGGCCTCATGGCTGGCGGTGCAGCGTTCTTATACGAAATCCACACACCGTTCGCCCGTTACGACGTGGGCTTCTCGATCGGCGTCAAAGCCTTCACGGCAGCTGTGCTCGGTGGCATTGGCAACGTGCGTGGCGCGCTCCTTGGTGGTTTATTGCTTGGCTTGATCGAAAGTTGGGGCTCCAGCCTGTTCGGCTCTGACCAGAACATCGGCAACGTCGCTGCTTTCGTCACCTTGGTGTTGGTGTTGATGGTCCGTCCGAGTGGTCTGCTCGGCGAATCACTGGGTCGGAGTAAGGCATGAGCCAAGACATCAGCTCCACACCGCCGCCCACCGCCGCAGCCAAGTCGGTGTTTGGCTCACGTTTCATCGCAGCCGCGCGCCGCCGGCGCTCCATCGAAACTCGCTGGAAGGCACTTCCGCGGCCTGCTCGGGCCCTGCTGGTGTTGGTGTTGGTGGTGTTCATCTATCTGTTGCCAAGCCTGCATCTTCCGATCATCCCCACCTCGTCCGATTTCACAGCGCTACTCGCGATGATCATCATTCCCTATGTGCTCGTTGCGCTCGGGCTCAACGTGGTGGTCGGCATGGCTGGCCTACTCGACCTTGGCTATGTCGGCTTCTATGCAGTGGGCGCCTATTCGCTTGCCATTCTCACATCGCAGCACGCCACGATTCCATGGCTCATCTCGATTCCGCTTTCGGTTGGCATCTCGATGCTCGCGGGTCTGTTGCTCGGCGCACCAACCTTGCGTTTGCGCGGCGACTACCTGGCCATCGTCACGTTGGGCTTCGGTGAGATTATTCGCCTGCTCGCCAAGTCATCGTCGTGGATGGGCGAGCAGAGCGGTATCGGCAACATCAAATCGCCACCCAACATTGGGCCGATCAAATTCTCGGGCACCATCCAAGAACGCAACATCGCGTTTTACTATCTCGCCGTCACGTTTGTGATCGTGGTCTTCTTTTTCTTGCGTCGACTCGAATCGAGTCGGGTTGGGCGAAGCTGGACTGCTATTCGAGAAGACGAAGATGCTGCCGAACTCATGGGTGTGCCAACGTTCAAGTTCAAGTTGTGGGCGTTCGCCATTGGTGCGGGCATCGGCGGGTTGTCGGGCACGCTGTATGCCTCAAACGTGCGCTTTATCAACCCCGACAACTTCCAACTGAAACTCTCGATTCTGTTCCTCGCTGCTGTAGTGCTTGGTGGCCCTGGCAACATGGTGGGCGTCATGTTCGGCGCCGTTGCCGTGAGCTATTTGCCCGAGCGGTTGCGGTTCCTCAACACCAGCCGCTACTTCTGGTTCGGTGTGGTCTTGATGGTGATGATGGTGTTCCGGCCGCAAGGTCTGCTCCCTCGCAAACTTCGGGCGCGAATCAAGCCGCGTGATTCTGATGTGCCAGCGTTCGTCGACGTGAGCGAAGGCGACCCAGATCTTGAAGGAGGCTCCCATGGAACAGCCACTGCTTGAGGTCGACCATGTGACCATGCAGTTCGGCGGACTCGTTGCGCTTGGCGATGTCGATTTCTCGATCGCGCAAGGTGAGATCCTTGGACTCATTGGTCCAAACGGCGCCGGCAAGACCACGCTGTTCAACGTGGTCACCGGCGTGTACCAAGCAACTGCTGGGCAGGTTCGTTTCGAAGGCCGCAACCTCGCCAAGACCGAGCGACACAAGATCACCAAGCTTGGCATCGCCCGCACCTTTCAGAACATCCGCCTCTTTCCCGATATGACCGCCATCGAGAATGTGATGGTTGGTGCCGATGCGCACCACACCAGCAGTGTTCTGTCGGCGATGTTGCATCTGCCCAAACATAAGGCTGAAGAAAAGCAGGGGCTGAAGCGGGCACTCGAGTTACTCGAGTTCATGGGTATCGCCGATCGCGGCGACGATGCCGCGCGCAACTTGCCGTACGGCTATCAGCGCCGACTTGAGATCGCTCGGGCCTTGGCAACGAACCCCAAGTTGCTGTGTCTCGATGAGCCAGCAGCCGGATTCAACCCCGCCGAGAAGATCGAGTTGATGGGCCTCATCCGTTCCATTCGAGATCAGGGGTACACCGTGTTACTCATCGAGCACGACATGAGCTTGGTCATGGGAGTTACCGACCGCATCGTGGTGCTCGACTTCGGTAAGAAGATCGCCGAAGGCTCACCCGCCGAAATTCGTGCAAATCCTGCGGTCATCGCCGCTTACCTCGGAGAGCCGGCCGATGCTTCTTGAAGTAGAGAACCTCCACGTGTTTTACGGTCGTATCGAAGCGATCAAGGGCATCTCGTTCACGGTCGATGAAGGCGAAATTGTCACCCTCATCGGTGCCAATGGCGCTGGCAAAAGCACCACGCTGAAGACCATCTCCGGCGTGCGGCCCGTGGCCCAAGGGCGAATCATTTTTGAGGGCAAAGACATCACCAAGATGCCCGCTCACAAGCGCACCGAGATTGGCATTTCTCAGGCACCTGAGGGTCGAGGAATCTTCCCCGGTATGTCGGTGATGGAGAACCTCGAGATGGGTTGCTACGTCCGCAAGGACCGCAAGTCGAACACTCGCAGTGCCGACTTGGCGCGTGTCTTCGAACTGTTTCCGCGTTTGGCCGAGCGAAAGACACAAGCCGGTGGCTCGATGTCGGGAGGCGAACAGCAGATGTTGGCCATTGGCCGCGCACTCATGGCTCGGCCTCGAGTGCTGTTGCTCGACGAGCCCTCGATGGGGCTAGCCCCAATGCTGATTGCTCAGATCTTCGACATCATCACCGAGATCAACCAGCAGGGAACCACGGTCTTGCTCGTTGAGCAGAACGCTACGCAGGCGCTACGACGCGCTGATCGTGCCTACGTGCTCGAGACGGGTCATGTTGTGAAGAGCGCTCCAGCCGATCAGCTACTCAACGATCCCGATGTTCAAGCTGCGTACCTCGGCGGTCACTGACCAAGCACAGGGTCGTACAAGTGGTGGCAGTCGTTCACGGCGACCACCGTCGGAATTGAGTCAGCGATGCGCACCACGCTGATGCTGGTGTTCTCCACCGTCATCCACAGCGAGCGATGAATACCTAACACGCTGGCCAGATAGCACCCGATGGTGCCTCCATGGGCAACGACAGCGATCGATTCGCCGCAATGACGTACGGCCAATTCATTGATGACTGCGGCAACGCGTGTGCGGAACACGTCGTCGCCTTCGGCGCCTGGGATGCCGTCCCATCTGCCGGTTCGGCTCCACGCAACAAACTCGGGATCGGCGGTTGCGGCGCGGCGTCGGAACTCGCCGTGGCTCCAGTCACCCAGTCGGACCTCCTCAAGATCAGTGAAGATTCCGGTGACAAGGCCGCGTGCCGCGGCCAGTGGTGCTGCTGTCTGGCGCGCTCGGGCAAGATGCGACGAATACACCGCATCGAGTTTCTTGGTGGCGAGACGGTTGGCCAGCAACGCCGCTTGCTTCTCGCCCTCGACATGCAAGGCCGGGTCGGCCGATTCGGGAGATCCGGGGATGATGTCGGCCGACCGGCCGTGGCGCACCAGCAAGATCTCGCAACTGTTTGTGGTGTCAGTCGACAACGTGGGCTGGGGTACAGCGGCAGGCGTATTCATACACGCCGACGCTACAACGACTGCAGCGTTACCCGTTGCCTCCACCCGCTCCAGCAAGCGTCAGCGCACGGTAGCCGTGCGCTGACGCTTTGCGGGCGGATGGGTGCGGGTCATAGTGAGACCGACGCGCCCGACTACCGTTGCCAACATGACTGAAGTTCTGTACGACGTAGCCGACCACATCGCCACCATCACGCTCAATGCGCCAGAACGCCTGAACACGATCAGTTCGGCGATGCTTGACCAACTTTCTCAGCGCTTACTCGAGGCCGATCGCGACCGCGACGTGCGTTGCATCGTGCTCACCGGCGCGGGCCGGGCGTTCTGTGCCGGTCTCGATTTGACCGCGCAGATGAGCGCACCGAAGGGATCGCTCGGAGGCATGGGGACGCTCGATTCAAGCCCCGGCGAGTTCGACATCCGCAATGCTCCGCCGATCGTGCTGCACAACATCGACACGCCCACGATCTGCGCCCTCAATGGCGGCGCCGCGGGCTACGGACTCGACATTGCCCTTGGTTGCGATGTTCGTATCGCTGCAACCTCGGCAAAGTTGGCCCCTGGTTTCGCCAAGCGCGGCATCGTTCCTGAAAGCGGTGGCACGTGGTTGTTGCCGCGCATGGTGGGCTACGCAAAGGCGGCCGAGATTGCGTTCACCGCGCGCACCTTGTTGGCGGACGAGTCGCTCGAACTCGGACTCGTGAACCGAGTGGTCGCTGACGCCGACTTACAGGCATCGGCCCGCGAGATGGCTGCCGAAATTGCCAGCAACGCTCCGCTCGCAGTGCGCGCGATTAAGCGGATGATGCGCGCTGCCGAAACCGAGACATTCGAGCAAAACGTGCATCACGTGTTCTTGCAGTTGTTGCCGCTATTTCGTACCAACGACTTCCAAGAGGGCGTGACCGCGTTCATGGAAAAGCGCACACCCAACTTCACCGGCCACTGACTCGCCGCCGCGAACCGGAAACAGCCCGCATGGGCGCGATTTGGGACAGCAGTTGTCCCAAATCGCGCCCATGCAAGGCTGTGAGCGGATGGTGAGTGGGGTCAGTGGGGGTCGAGGTTGGCGACCAGGCCCTGGTGTTCTGGGCTGAAGACGCCCTCTGGGCTATCCCAGCCCGGCACAACCCAAGCGTGGATCATCCATCCATTGTTGAGCCCAGCTTTGGCGCCGCCGCGAGCTGCACACTTCTCGGCCGACAACTGCTCGCCGCCAACCACGACGCCATCTCTGATGCACAACCCAATGTGCTGATGCCAGTGATCATTCGGTCCGGCAAACGGAGTGGGTGTGGTGTCGCTGAACATGTAGTACGACAGGCCAACGATGTTGCTCTTTGGCGAGGTGCCGTCGTAGAGCAGCATCTCGGGCTGGGTGATGTCGAACGTACCGTCCATGATGGCGCCCTTGATGTAATGCGCTCCGATGAGCGGCAAGTACGTGGTGACCATCGTGTAGCCAGCGGCAAGTGCATCTGCCACCGTGGGGTATGTCAGTGCGGCCGTTCGTGCGGCCACGAGCTGGTCGGCCAACTCGGTGCGTTCGGTGTGCGTCAGCGGCTGCTCGGGTGTTGCCGCGCCGTGCGAGTGCTTGCCGCCCGCAGCTTCGGCCACGGTGGTGGGCGTGGCAGTGGCTGGCTCGTTTGATGGCGGCTCAGTGATGACAGAGCCGACAATCTGCTGAGCAATGTTGGCCGGCGGGGCGGTCTCAGTTGGGGCGGAGCCAGCAGTGGTGCCGGCGGTGATTGACTCTGAGGCACCGACCTTGTTGATGGCGCTTGCCAAACCATTCACAACCACAGGCACGGCCACGGCGAATGCGGCGACGGCGAGTGACACTTCGGCGATACGGCGCCAACGAGGCTTGAGTGCGGTTTCGGTGAGCACGCTCGCTATCTGAGGCTCGGCAACCGGCGCTTGGTCTGCATGATTTTCCATGCGCGCATAGTAGATGATGCGGCTGGTCAGCGATGATGCAGGGGTGATTTCTTTGCTTGAGGGCCTTCGCACCACACGCGCTATCCGTCGGTATCGCGACGAACCCATCCCCGATGCTGATCTGTCCACGATTGTGTGGCACGCGTCGCGCGCCCCTAGCGGCAGCAATCGTCAACCGTTTCGATTCATTGTGCTTCGCGACGGCGAGCGGGCCGTCGCGGCCAAGGAGTTGCTGGGGCAAGCGTTTCGTTCGGGATGGGCCGACAAGCAACGCAACGATGGCTACACCACCGGATCCGGTGCAGCCGAAGGCACTCCGAAATCGCGTATGGCCGCAACGATGCAGCACTACGTCGACCACTTTGAGCAGACTCCAGTTGTGGTGCTCGTGTGCCTCCAGCGTCATCGCGATGCGAGCCCGTACGAAGGTGCTTCGGTCTATCCGGCGTGCCAGAACCTGCTGCTCGCAGCGCGTGCGTTGGGCTACGGAGGCGCGCTCACGATGTGGCATCACATGGTCGAGTCCGAACTGCGCGCCCTGCTCGCAATTCCCGACGACGTTGCTCTCTCGGCGTGCATCACGTTGGGTAAGCCCCAGGGCGCTCACGGTCCTGTGCGCAGGCGTCCAATCGGGGAGTTGGTGTTCGAGGACCGATGGGGCGAAACGGCGCCGTGGGCCACTGACCCTGAAGGCACTGAGTTCACCCAAGCCGGTCCTCGTCGGCCTTAGTTGGTCACAGCGATACCAACTACGGTGGCGGCATGTCGACTGCCCAAGCGTCTTTCGCTCCGCAACCGAAACATCACTTCACATTTGGCCTGTGGACTGTTGGCAACCGCGGTCGCGACCCGTTCGGGTTCGAGACGCGCCCGGTGCTTGATCCGGTTCGAAGCGTGCATACCTTGGCCGAACTCGGCGCCTACGGAGTGAACTTTCACGACGACGATCTCGTGCCGTTCGGTGCGTCTGCTGCCGAGCGTGATGCAGTGGTCAAGGGCTTCCGTGCGGCGCTCGACGAGACCGGCCTGCGGGTGCCGATGGCCACCACGAACTTGTTCAGCCAACCCGTCTTCAAAGACGGTGCCTTTACCGCGAATGATCCGAAGGTTCGTCGCTTCGCCGTGAAGAAGACCTTCGAAGCCATCGATCTCGGCGCCGAACTGGGAGCCAACGTCTACGTGATGTGGGGAGGCCGAGAAGGTCTCGAGTGTGAGGCTGCCAAAGATGTGCGCGTCGCCCTCGACCGGTACCGAGAGGCGGTAGACCTCTGCTGCGCGTATGTTCGCGAGCGGGGTTACGAGATGGTGTTCGCGCTCGAGCCGAAACCAAACGAACCTCGCGGCGACATGTTCTTGCCAACCGTTGGTCACGCACTTGCGTTCATCAACGAGTTGCAGTGGCCCGACATGGTTGGCCTCAACCCCGAGTTCGCCCACGAGACGATGAGCGGCCTCAACTTCACGCATGCGGTGGCACAAACGCTGTGGCACTCAAAGCTGTTTCATATCGACCTCAACGCTCAGCGCGTTGGCAAGTACGACCAAGACTTCCGCTTCGGTAGCGAAGGCGTTCGCGACGCGTTCTATGTCGTGAAACTGCTCGAAGACTCGGGCTGGCAGGGGATGCGCCATTTCGATGCGCACCCGTATCGCACCGAGGACGAACAAGGGGTTTGGGACTTCGTCACCGGGTGCATGCGCACATATGAGATCTTGGCCGACAAGGCCGAACGCTTTCGACTCGACGCCGACATCCAAGAGGCGCTCATGGTGGCAGGCCTTGCCGAGCAGCAGATCCCAACGTCGCCGTTGGGCGCCACGGCAGCGGGCATCAATGACATCATCTCGTCCTCGTTCGATCCGCAGGCACTTGCCGAACGCGGTTACGGGCACGAACGTCTCGATCAACTTGTGACTGAACTTCTGCTTGGGGTGCGTTGAGCCATGACTCTTATTGCCGGTATCGACTCGTCTACTCAGGCCACCAAGGTTGAAGTTCGTGACCTCGACAGCGGTGAGGTTGTGGCCGCTGGGTCTCGACCGCATCCGGCTACCACTCCGCCTCGCAGCGAACAAGACCCGCAGTCATGGTGGTCCGCGTTCGAGGGGGCATGGCAAGACGTTGGCGCTCCCACGGTGGGGGCAATCAGCGTGGCTGGCCAACAGCACGGCATGGTCGCACTCGACAGCGCTGGCGCCGTCATCCGCGATGCGAAGCTGTGGAACGACACCGAGACGGCACCCGACGCTGGCTGGCTGCTCAAGCAGTTGCCTGGCGGGGCTGCCGACTGGGCTGCGGCGTGCGGCAGCGTGCCTGTGGCGGCGTTCACGATCGCCAAACTCTCGTGGCTGCATCGCTCTGAGCCCGACAACTGGGCCCGCCTCGCTCACGTGCTGTTGCCGCACGACTGGATGACCTATCGGCTCACCGGTGCGATGGTTACCGATCGCGGCGATGCCAGTGGCACCGGATACTGGTCGGCGGCCACCGGCGAATACTGCTGGGATTTGCTGTCAATCATTGATAAGGACCTCGACTGGTCCGGCGTGGTCCCTCGCGTGCTTGGCCCGCTCGAGGCGGCGGGCACATGGGGCGACGCAGTAGTTGCGCCGGGCACCGGCGACAACATGGCAGCCGCGCTGGGCCTGGCTGTGCAACCTGGCGATGCGGTGATCTCGCTCGGCACATCGGGCACGGTCTACTCGGTGTCAAACACGCCCACGGCCGACCCCACCGGAGCGGTCGCGGGCTTCGCCGACGCCACCGGTCGCTACCTGCCGTTGGTGTGCACGCTCAATGCCACCAAGGTCACCGACACCGTGGCGCGTTTGCTCGGTATAGATCACGCAGGTCTCGATGCGTTGGCAATGGCGGCCCCGCTTGGCGCCGGTGGCGTCACGCTGTTGCCCTACTTCGATGGTGAGCGCACGCCCAATCGCCCCAAAGCCACCGGTGTGTTCACCGGCATCCGCTCTGACGCCACGCGCGAGCAGATCGCCCGCGCTGCGGTTGAGGGTGTTGTGTGCGGACTCCTCGATGGTCTCGATGCGTTGCGGTCGCATGTTCCCGATCTGGGTCGGGTCATTTTGGTCGGTGGCGGTTCGCGTTCGATGGCTGCTGTGCAGGCGTTTGCCGATCTGTGCGATCTCGACGTTGTCTTGGCCGATGCCGATCAAGCGGTGGCCACGGGCGCTGCAGTGCAGGCCGCCGCTGTGCTGCAAGAGATTGACCCTTCAGAGGTTGCTCGACGTTGGGGGCTTGGCGCCACCCGTTCGGCGCCGAGGTCCGAATCGGTCACTGCCGATGCGGCCCAAGCAGTGCGCGCTCGGTACCGCGAACTCTCCGCGCGAATGGCGTGAACGCGTCGGCGTCAGACCCGTTCGTTCTGCTCGGCGTAGACCGATCAGCAACGCTCGATGAGGCGCGTGTGGCGCGCCGTCGCTTGGCCTTTCACGCTCATCCCGATCGAGGTGGCGATGCCGACGAAATGCGCACTATCAACGACGCGTACCTCGCGGTTGAGGCGCACCTGTCGGGTCACATGGCGGAGCCGACTCGGTCGGCCGCCACGGCACCAACGGCAGAGCAGGCCGCACCGGCCACAACGACCACAACGTCTGCAACTACAACGGAACGCGCTCAGCACGACGCACCTTCGTTCGTTATCTCAGCGCTTCCGGCCGAGTCGTTCGAGGCGTTGCTCGTGGTCACTTCATGGATCGGCGAGGTGCTTGTCGACGACCCGCCGTATCTCCTTGAGGTGCATCTCTATGAGCCAAGCGAATGTTGGTGTCGGCTCGAACTGGTGCCAGATGCTGGTGCGTGCACCGTGAGCCTCACGGTGGTTTCGGTGGGGGACAAACCAGCACCGTTGCTCGACGATGTTCGTGATGTCTGGGTGCGGCACCTCAACATGCCGGGCGCGTTCGAGTAACTCAGAGTGCCGCCTCGCTTGAGCTTGGGGGCGTCAGCCGAGACCCGCTGCTTTGATGAGTCGGTCGCGAATCGCATGACCAAGACCCACCGCCGGCGGCAGCACAGCTACGAGCACATCGAGCGAGCGGGTGTCTGCGTCGCGTAGCCAGTTGTAGAGCTGTTGTGCTGCCGTCACGAGGTCGGCCGTTGGATCGAGCACGTCTGCACGAAGCCCGGCATCAGCATGGACCGCAGCATTGGTTGTTGCTTGCTCAAGAGTGTCGACGATTTCGACCCGACAACGCGGCGCGTAATGCGATGCAAGCATGCCGCTCGCACGCGCGGGACCGGTTGGCGCCGTGATGACTCCGTCGAGCAGGCGGGCGATGACTTCGGTGGCGATGCCCCCGGGACGAAGCACCTGCGGAGGCGAAACAGTGCAGTCGACGATTGTTGATTCGACACCAATCGGGCATGGCCCGCCATCGAGCACGAGGTCTACAGCGTCGCCGAGATCGGCGCGCACATGATCAGCGGTGGTGGGGGATACCTGTCCAAAACGGTTGGCCGACGGCGCTGCCAATGCTCCACCGAATCGCCGTAACAACTCGAGCGCCATCGGGTGCGCGGGCACCCGCAGACCAACAGTGTCTCGGCCTCCGGTGACAACGCTGAGCACATGGTCGGCCTTGGGCACGAGCAATGTGAGTGGCCCCGGCCAGCATGCGTCGGCGAGCACTTGCGCAGATTCGGGTATCGAGGCGGCCCATGACCCCATCTCGGCAGCCGAGCCGAGGTGCACAATGAGCGGATGATCGGCGGGCCGTCCCTTCGCTTCGAAAATTCGGCGCACCGCTGCATCATTGGATGCGTCGGCTGCGAGGCCATACACCGTCTCGGTTGGAAGGCCAACGAGTCCGCCGCGTCGCAGGATTGCGACGGCTTCGTCGATGGGATCAGTCACGTGCTCGAGACTATACGGACGATGCCTCGAGGAACTCGAGCGTTGCATCGATGAACGCAAACGCCTCGGGAGTAGCGAAGTGGTCGACCTTGCGGAGTACGACAAGCTCAGAGTTCGGCAATGCGTCGGCTAACCGGTTGCCGGGGCCAGCGAAATCGAGATCGCCGATGGCGACCAACGTTGGACATGTAACCGCTGCGAGTTGTTCAGGCGTGAACGCCCCGAGGCTTGGGCGACGCATGACTGCCGCAAGTGCGTGCTTGTCGTTGCCATCTTGGTCGGCGTATTGAGCGAACAGTCGTCCGATGTTGTCGTCGGGATCCCCGGTGCCATCGAGAGCAGCGAGGATTCGTGAAGTGCCAGAGTCATCGGAACTGAACACGTTTTCGCCGATGCCACCTAGCACGAGTCGATTGAAGCGATGAGGTTCGCGACACGCCAAGCGAAGCAAGGTGATTGCGCCAAGCGAAAACCCCACCGCGTCGACTGGTTCGTCGGGGAGGGCCTCAACGACTCGGGTGGTCAGGTCCGCATAAGCGGCGGGGTCGTGCGGCTTTGGCGCGGTGCCGTGACCCAGTAGATCGACGCCAATCACGCTGCGATCAATGTCTTCAAGAAGCGCGGTAAAACCGCTCTTTTGCCAGGTGGTTCGAAAAGAACCACCCCATCCATGTACAAGAACAACTGGCGGCGTCACGGTCGGTGAGTATAGGTCGTAGCACGGAGCGTGAAAATAGTCGTAGCCTGTGGCAGTTCTTGCGCAGAGACGCTCGACTGAACGGGGTTACCTGCAATGCGATTTCTCAATGAAGTGCCTCCCTACGATCTCACCTATAGCGATGTCTTTATGGTGCCGAGTTTGTCCTCGGTGCCGAGCCGCTTCGATGTAGATCTGAGCACCCCCGATGGCCTCGGCACGAACATTCCCGTGGTCGTTGCCAACATGACAGCGGTGGCCGGGCGGCGCATGGCCGAGACGGTCGCCCGTCGCGGTGGCCTCACGGTTCTGCCGCAGGACATCCCACTCGATGTGATTGCTCAAGTGGTCGACTTCGTGAAGAGCCGTCACCCGGTTTTCGAGACACCTATCACGCTGTCGCCGCAACACACGGTGGGCGATGCGCTCAGCCTGATTCACAAGCGCGCCCACGGCGCGGTGATTGTGGTCGACGAAGCCGATCGCCCTGTTGGCATCTTCACTGAAGGCGATGCAGCCGGATTCGATCGGTTTACTCAGCTTCGCAATGTGATGAGCCGCGAGTTGGTCAGCCTTGAGGCCCACGTAACTGCAGAAGAGGTCTTCGAGCGTCTGTCTGGCCAGCGCCTCAGCGTTGCGCCGGTCATCGACGACAACGGTCGCTTGCTCGGTTGCGTCACTCGCAAGGGAGCCTTGCGCAGCACTATCTATAACCCGGCGCTCGATAGCCAGGGTCGGTTGCTTGTCGCCGTCGCTGTCGGCATCAACGGTGACCCGGCAATTCGCGCCAAGGCACTGCTCGATATGGGCGTCGACGTCTTGGTGATCGACACCGCACACGGCCATCAGACGCGCGCCTTGCGCGCAGTTGAAGAGGTGCGTGCCGTTGCTCCAAACACTCCGCTTGTTGCAGGCAACGTGGTCACGGTCGACGGCACTCGCCAACTCATCGAAGCCGGCGCCGACATTCTCAAGGTGGGCGTTGGTCCCGGTGCAATGTGCACCACGCGCATGATGACAGGTGTGGGTCGGCCGCAGTTCTCGGCGGTGCTCGAGTGCGCTGGCGAAGCCTCTCGATTGGGCAAGCACATCTGGGCCGACGGAGGAGTGCGTTACCCGCGAGATGTGGCCCTTGCTCTGGCGGCCGGTGCAGCCAGTGTGATGTTTGGTTCTTGGTTGGCGGGCACCTACGAATCAGCCGCTGACACGCTGCGCGATCCTGATGGCCGGCTCTACAAAGAGAGCTTCGGCATGGCCTCGAACCGCGCGGTGAAGAACCGCACTCGTTCGGAAACGGCATTCGATCGTGCTCGCAAAGAGCTGTTCGAAGAAGGCATCAGCACCTCGCGCATGTACCTCGATCACGAGCGCCCCGGAGTCGAAGACATCATCGACCAAATCGTCGCTGGTGTTCGTTCGTCGTGTACGTACGCAGGCGCGGCCAACATCGCCGAGTTCCATGAGCGTGCCGTTGTTGGTGTGCAGAGCGCAGCCGGCTACGACGAAGGGCGCCCGCAGGGCACGAGCTGGTGAGAGTTGTAGCGATCGACGGACCGGCGGGGGCAGGCAAGTCCACCGTGGCGCGTGCACTTGCGAAGCGACTCGGTCTTGAGTATCTCGATACCGGTGCCATGTATCGAGCCGTCACCTTTGCTGCTGTGCATCGCGGAATCCCGCTCGACGACACGGCTCAGATCGGTCAGCTGTCGCGCGAGGTCACGCTTACCGTTGATGAGCGCGGAGTCGTCGTCGATGGCATCGATGCCACGGCGCAGATTCGCAGCACGGAGATCACTGGATCGGTCAGCGCGGTTGCTGCGAACAGCGAGGTCCGCGCCGAGATGCGTGCCCGTCAGCGAGATTGGGCCGAAGTGCGTGGCGGGGGAGTCATCGAAGGTCGCGACATCGGCTCGGTCGTCTTTCCCGACGCAGCGCTCAAGCTCTATCTCACTGCATCGCCGCGGGTTCGTGCCGAGCGCCGCGTGGCCGAGGCCGGCGGTGATGTCGACGACATCGAACGCGCCATCGCTGCGCGCGACGGCAGCGACTCTTCACGCGCCGACAGCCCGTTGCGAGAAGCCGACGGATCCATTGTGCTCGACACCAGTGGTCTCAGCATCGAAGCTGTTCTGTCTGCTATTGAAGGTCTGCTAAACATTTCGAAATGATCGGGGCCGAATCGAAATGAGCGAGGTCGAGTCGTTCTTTGCTGACCAGAGCTTCTGGAGCAAGGCGTCGTACCAATTCTGGAAGGCCATCGCCACTGGCTTTATTCGGTTGATGACCCGCATGACGGTAGACGGCAAAGAGAACCTGCCTCGCACGGGCTCGTATGTGCTGGCGCCGGTGCATCGCAGCTATGTCGACACCCCAATCGCCGCCGGGGTCACTCGTCGCCGCATGCGTTTCATGGGCAAAGACAGTATGTGGAAGAACAAACCATTCGGTTGGTTGCTGTCATCAGTTGGCGGCTTCCCGGTCACCCGTGGCACTACCGATATCGAAGCGCTCAAGCGCTGCATCCACGTGTTGAACAACGGTGAGCCGTTGGTGATGTTCCCCGAAGGCGAACGCAAGAGCGGGCCCATCGTGCAGCCATTGTTCGAAGGTGCGGCATATGTGGCGTGCCGTGGTCGGGTGCCCATCATCCCCGTAGGTATCGGCGGATCCGAGCGGGTGATGCCCAAGGGCGCCAAGTTCATTTACCCGCGCAAGGTTCGCGTCATCGTGGGTCAGCCGATCTACCCGCAGATCGACGGCAACGGTCGTGCACCTCGATCAGAGGTCAAGCGCCTCACTGCCGAACTGCACGAGCAACTACAGATCTTGTTCGACGAAGCGCAAACGCGCGTGGGGCTCAAGTAGTGCGAATCACTCGCTGAAATATGCGCCGAGAGCCTTGGCGAGATAGATCGGGTCATGCACGCCGCAGAGTTCGCGGGCCGAGTGCATCGAGAGTTGTGGCACCCCTACATCTACCGTTGGGATGCCAAGCGCAGTTGCGGTGAGTGGTCCGATGGTGGATCCGCACGGCATGTTGTTGCGCGATACGAACACCTGCCATGGAACCTCGGCTCGCTCGCAGGCGCGCTGAAATGCGGCGGCTGTTTCGGCGTTCGTTGCATAACGCTGGTTTGCGTTGACCTTGATTGCCGGGCCTCGGTTGACCAGTGGGCGATGCCCTGGTTCATGCCGTTCGGGATAGTTGGGATGCACAGCATGGGCGTTGTCGGCTGACACGCATGACGAACTCGCCAACGCCCGGTGGAACCCTTCGCGGTCGGCGCCGCGTAGGGCGCTCAGCCTTTCGAGCACGGTTGACAGGAGAGGGCCGCTCGCTCCCGAGGCGCTTTCGGATCCGACCTCTTCGTGATCGAACAGCGCAATCACCGAAGTTGTCTCTGACGCTTCAGCAGCGGTGAGCGCATCGACCGCGGCCCAGCAACTGAGTTGGTTGTCGAGCCGAGCGCTGGCGAGCAGAGAGCGGTCGGAGCCCAACAAGGCTGCCTTGGTGGTGTCGAACAAGCAAAGGTCCCACCACGCAATGTCGGCGGCCGACACGTTTGCCTGCGCGCCGAGCCAGTTGACGAAGTCGCCATCGGCGGCTGCGCCGGTGCCCCACACAGGGGTGAGGTGTTGCTGTTTGTCGAGCAGCAGCCCTTTGTCGTTCACATCTCGGTCGAGGTGAATGGCCAACTGTGGCACGCGAGCAATTGGCTCATGCACGGCGACATCAACAGCGCTGCCGTCGCGCAGCACAACGCGGCCGGCCACGCCGAGGTCGCGGTCGAGCCATGAGTTCAGTAGTGCGCCGCCGTAGACCTCGACACCGAGCTGGCGCCATCCGAAGCCGCCGCCGTCGGGGCGAGGTTTCACGCGCAAGCACGGTGAGTCGGTGTGAGCGCCGACGATGCGAAATGGCGACGTTGCGCTTGGGCTCGTTGATGATCTCCACGCCACCAATGCGGCGCCGCGTACAACGAACCCTTCACCAACGTGTTGCCACGCATCGGCTTCGTTGAGCTGATGAAAGCCGGCAGCTGTGAGCCGCGCAACACTTGATGCGACTGCGTGCCATGGCGACGGCGACGAGTCGAGGAAAGAGACGAGATCGCTGATGCCGTTGGTTGCGCGCTGGGTCATGTCACTTACCGTAGAGCCCGATGGGCAGCCCAGTGCCACGTAGGTGTGCGGTCTCGTTGATGGTGATGATCTGGCGTTGGCCAGTGCGGGCCGCAACGACCCGATGGATCGACGTGTAGTTGGGGTAGAAGAAGCCAGCAGTTTCGGCTGTGCCCAAGATGCGTGCGAGGTATGAGTTGATGACTCCGCCGTGGCACACCACAGCCACGTTGTGTCCGGTGTGGGCCTCGATGATTGCTTCCATCGCGTTGAAGACGCGATCGGTGAACTGCTCTTGAGTTTCGTCTCGCCCGTCCCAGCGGTTGTCGATGAGCTCTTGCCAGCGCGGGTCGTTGGTGGCCTTGAGTTCCTCGACCGGCACGTACTCGCTTGAGTTGCGATCGAACTCGGCCACGCCGTCGACCAACGTGACCTCGAGTTGAAAGCGCTCAGCGATGGGCGCTGCGGTCTGCTGCGCCCGTTTGAGGGGACTGGCGTAGATTGCATGCAGTTCTTCGCTTGCGAGATACTCGGCCAGATGCAGTGCTTGGGCGACTCCTGCTTCGCTTAACTCTGGGTCTGCTACACCCTCGGTGAGTTCGCGGCGAACAGGTAGGGCATGGCGGATCAAGAGCAACTCCATAACGCTCTAGATAAGCAGCTATGAGGTCGCAATCGAAGATCGTGGCGTATTTTGAAGGCATGGCCAAGCGCTCCCGCGTGCGGTATTCGTAACCGAGGAGTGTTCGTTGACTGTGATTTGGAGTGAGGTAGCCGGCCCAGCCGATGCTCCGTTGGTGGTGTTGGTTCACGGCACGATGGACCGCTCAACGGGCATGCTCAAGGTGAGCCGCAGGCTCGACAGTCGGTTCCGAGTGGTGCGCTATGACCGGCGCGGCTATGGCCGATCTGCGCCGCACGACGGCCCGTTCGAGATGTCGTCTCAGGTCGCCGACCTCGTATCCGTGCTCGATGGTCGCCAGGCTGTGATCGTCGCTCATAGCTACGGAGGCAACGTGGCAATGGCTACAGCGGCCCGGCATCCCGACCTCATTCAAGGCGTGGCGCTCTTTGAGTCTCCGTTGTCGTGGGAACCATGGTGGCCCGGATCTACTGCTGGGTCAGCGGCGCGAGCAGGCACTGGCGAAGAAGGCGATGCGGCCGAGGCTTTCATGCGTCGAATGATCGGGAACAGGCGCTGGGAGACCCTGCCCGAGCGCACTCGCCTCACGCGGCGCGCCGAGGGCAAATCGATGGTTGGCGAACTCAGGGATCTGCACGAAAATGCGCCGTGGAGCGCTGCCGACATCATGTGTCCAGTGGTGGCTGGCTACGGATCGCTGAGCTCCGAGCATCATCGCGAAGGCATGCGCTTGGTGAGCGAACGAGTTCGCCGTGGTGTGGTTGTCGAACTCATTGGCGTTCGCCACGATGCGCCGCTCAGTCACGCCGAGATGTTTACGACGATGATTGTTGATCCGCTGATGCAGATGGTGGGCGGTCGCTGGGCGCAAGCCGCCAGCATCACGGCAGAGTCGTATTGATATGAATGTCGGTGCCGAAGAACGTGCATGTGGTCTCGGCGGTGCCGACATCGTCCTTCACCTTCTTGGCGCATGACTCGAGCGCTTGGCGCTGAGTGAAGACCCCCAAGCTGAGGGCGCCGAGCACCAAGAACATGATTGCCTTTTTGGTGACACTGGCCATCAGCTTGGCGGAGATGATTGCTGTGATCACAAAAACGCCGACTACGGCGATGGCGATGTTCTTGGCGGTGTCAACGGTCAATGCGAGCATGGCCCCACGTTACGTTGGTCGATACCGCGCCGCGTGGCATCGCCTGAGACAAGCGCACCCCTAGTCTTGTCGCATGAGTGACGACCAACGCCCTATCCACCTCACCCCCCAGGGTCCACCGAGCACAGAGCTTCCGCCGCCCGACCCCACGGCGCACCACGCGCTCGAACAAGCGCTCGCTGGTCCCGCCGAGGCTCGTCGTGAGGCGATCGCTGCAGTCGTCGCAATGTGGCCTCGCTATGTCGATGCATGGGCGCGTTTGGGCGACCTTGGCCGCGACGACATCGAGCGATACGCCGCCTATCGCGTGGGCTACCACCGTGGGCTCGACGCATTGCGGGCCAGTGGCTGGCGCGGCTCCGGATACGTGCGTTGGACATACCCCAACAACCGTGGCTTCTTGCGTGCGCTGAGGGGCCTTGGGCAGATGGCCCAACGCATTGGCGAGAACGACGAAGCCGAGCGAATTGGCTTGTTCATCCAGCAACTCGATCCGAGTGGAATCCCATCTGATGGCTGATCTTGTCGGGGCCGTCCTTACCGGTGGTTCAAGCCGGCGGATGGGTCGCGACAAGGCGTTAATCCAGATCGAGGGCGTACGCATGGTTGATCGCGTTGCGGCCGCTTTGGCTGCGGCCGGTTGCTCCAATGTTGTGGCTGTTGGGCCTCGGCAACTTGCCGGCGACCTCGCCCACATCGATGATCTGTATCCCGGGGAGGGACCGCTCGGTGGCGTGCTCACTGCGATGGGCTCGATGGGCTCGATGGCCTCGATGGCCTCGATGGCCTCGTGGCTGTGCGTTGCGGCGTGCGACCTGCCGTGGCTTGATGTCGACTCGATTGCTGCCCTCCATCGGGCTGCCGCATCGGCCGCGGCCGCCGGACAGAACGCAGCTGAAGTCGACGTGGTCGTTGCCCGAACTGACCGCATTGAGCCGCTGTGCGCGCTGTGGAATCCAAGTTGCCGTGACGCAGTTCAGCAAGCATTCGATTCTGGTGAGCGCTCGTTGCTCGAAGTGTTCAAGATGTTGAACGTGATTGAAGTGCCTGTTCACCCGCTCGCGCTGCGCAACGTCAATACCCCCGAAGACCTGCCGACTAGCTAGCCTGTGGCGCCATGGCAATTTCTGAGATTACTGTCGATCAACTCGCCGAAGAACTCGCTCGCGGAGTGCGCCTTGTCGACGTTCGCGAGATCGACGAATACGAAAGCGGGCATATTCCCGGAGCATTGCTCGTCGTGCTCGGCACAGTCCCAGACAATGTCGAAATCTTCCGTGGCGATGACCCCACGTATGTGGTGTGTAAATCGGGGGGCCGCAGCATGCGCGCCTGCGAGTTTCTTGCCGATCATGGTGTGGAAACCGTCAACGTTGCCGGTGGCACAATGGCATGGATCCAAAGTGGGCGCGACACGGTTGCCGGAGATTCGCCTTCGTGACCTATCAGTGGATTGCCACGCAGAACGAGCTGCTTGATCTCGTCGATGTCTTGATGGCCGAGCCGCGTTACGCGTTCGATACCGAGTTCCATCGTGAGCGCACCTATTACCCAAAGCTTGCGCTCGCTCAGTTCGCGTGGCCTGGCGGAACCGCGCTGGTAGATCCTCTGGCAGTTGATGTCACCGCGTTGCGCCCGCTGCTCGAGAGCGACACGCAATGCGTGCTTCATGCCGCACAACAAGATCTCGATGTGCTCACACATTCGTGTGGTGCAGTTCCGAAACGTCTCTTCGACACTCAACTCGCTGCCGGTTTCATTGGCTACGGAACGCCGTCGTTGGCCAGCCTGCTGCAGGGCGAGCTCAAGGTCACCGTCCCCAAGGGCGATCGCCTCACCGACTGGTTGCGTCGACCGCTGACCGACGATCAAAAGTCGTATGCCGCCAGCGATGTTGCGCACCTGCTTGAGCTGCAAGATCGCATTACCGCTCAACTCGAGCGCACCGGTCGCGTGTCATGGGCTGAGGCCGCATGCGAGGAGCTTCGGGTGAAGCCCGGCAGCGGCACCGACCCCGACGGCGCTTGGTTGCGCCTCAAAGATGTTCGTGTACTCAAGCCGAAGGCGCGCGGCGTTGCCCGCTCGGTTGCTGCATGGCGTGAACGTCGGGCGATGAGCGTCGACTCACCAGTACGCCAGATCCTCCCCGACCTTGCAATTCTTGGCATTGCCCAAAAGCAGCCGCAGTCAGTCGAAGAACTCGCCCATGCGCGCGGCATCGACGAACGTCATTGGCGCGGCAACCTCGGCCGCGAGATCATTGCTGCAGTGATCGAAGGCATGCAGAACGAAGTGCACTTGCCCGCAAACGATGTCGAAGAGCTCGACCGTAATCTGCGCCCAGCCATCACGTTGGTGTCGGCATGGGTCAGCGAACTTGCTCGAAACGAAAAGATCGATACAGCCTTGCTTGGCACCCGCGGCGACATCGTTGCGTTGTTACGCAAAGACCCCGACGCCCGGCTATCGATTGGCTGGCGCGCCGAGTTGTTGGGCGATCAGGTGCAGCGTTTGGTCGATGGCGCTGCCGCGCTCACGTTCGATGGCAAGGGTGGGCTCAGGCTGATCGACGTACCGTCGGTCTGAGATCTACCAGGGCGCACCGAGTCCACCGAATCAATCGCGAGTGACGCGGCGAAGCTTCTTCCAGAGCTGATCAAAGGCCACCGACACGTCGGCCGATCGGGCGCCGTAACTGTGGATCGCCCGTCGCTCGCCAACTGCTTGCGTCACGATGACTCGCAGCGGAATGACGGGCTGCCAGATGGCCTTCTTGCCAACGATGCGAACCAGTTCGTCGTAGCGTCGATCGGCTTCGCCGGAGACGCCAGGAACCTTGTTCACGATGACGCCGGCGAGATCAAGATTGCTGTTGTGGCTGTCCCACACTTCGTCGATGACATCGGCCACTGCAGCAATACCGCGTAAGCCGAGTGCTGATGGCTCTACAACGATGACGGCGTGGCTGGCTGCGGTGAGGCCATTTGTCGTGAGGTTGCCCAAGCTTGGCGGGCAGTCGATCAGGATGGCGTCGTAGCGATCGGCCACCTTCTCGAGCGCGATGCCGAGGCGCTTTGGCTTGCCTTGCTCTCGGGGCTGCAAGCGATTGGAGGCCGGCATGAGATGGATCAGTGGGCTCCAATCGGTTTCGACAATGGCAGAGTCGGGGTCGGCTTTGGCCAACACCTCGGCAGTTGAGATGTCGACCTCGGCTGGATCCACGCCCAGTGCCCATGTGCTCGACGCTTGGGGATCAAGGTCGACCACCAAAACGCTGTGGCCAGCTGCCGCAGCTGCAGAGGCAAGACCGAGGGTGACTGTGGTTTTACCCACGCCACCTTTCTGATTGAGAAGTGCAACGATTCGACCCATGGGCAAATGATGTCATGTCAGCAGCGCGATTACCGCGGCGTGTGCGCCCACCTTGTCCGACAAGTGGGCTCTGGTGGCCGCCTCGCCCGTGGCGCACACCCGCTGCGCGTTGAGTAACTCGGGCACGGTGCAGATTTCGTCACCAAGGTTCAAGGCAACGACAACACGTTGATCACCCAAGGTCCGCGTGTACGCGAGCACGTTGTCGTCGCTGTTGATCATTTCGAAGGCCCCGATGTTGAGCGCTGCGTAGCTGTGTCGTAGCGCCAGCAGTTCGCGGTAGAGGTGCAGAATCGAGCCGGGGTCGGCCTGCAACGTCGCGACGTTTCGAGTTTCGCCTTCGGGGGCAAATGGCAGCCACGGGTTTTGAGCCCACCCGTGGTGTGCTTCAGCAGTCCACGGAAGCGGAGCGCGGCACCCATCGCGCCCGCCCGGATCGAGCTGCGTTGCCGGGTCGACTGCGGCGTCGACGAGTCCGAGCTCTTCGCCTTGATACATAAACGGGGTGCCGGGCAACGTGAGCAACATCACAGCGGCCACGCGAGCGTCGGCTTCGGACCCGCCGTAGCGCTGACGGTGCCGTGGCACATCGTGGTTCGACAGCACCCAGGTGGGCCATGCGTTGCGAGATTCGAGATGGCTCAGCGTGTTGGCGATCTTGTTGCGCAACCCGGCTGCGTTCCACCGAGCCCAAAGGAACGAGAAGTTGAACGACAGATGCAGTTCGTCGCCATCGCCGTAGTACGCGGCCATCGCTGCCTCGTCGAGCAGGTAGACCTCGCCAACGCTGGTTCGTTCGCCTGGGTAACTGTCGAGCACAGCACGAATACCGCGTAACCGTTGGTGCGTAATCGCTACGTCGTTGAACGGCACATGGCTGATGCCGCGCTCGGCGGCCACCGGTGGGTCATCGAGTTCGAGATCCTTTCCGATGAGGTGCACAACGTCCATTCGAAAGCCGTCGACACCGCGATCGAGCCAGAACCGAAGTGTGTCGTGCATCGCAGCTTCGACATCGGGGTTATCCCAATTGAGGTCGGGTTGCTCGCTCAGAAAGCAATGCAGATACCACTGGCCGCGTTGCTCGTCGTAGTCCCAAGCCGATGAACCCTCGCGAAAAGAGCCAAGCCAGTTGTTCGCAGGTTCGTCCCTCCACACATACCAATCGGCCTTCGGGTTAGTGCGATCCGCGCGGCTCTCTTCGAACCATGGGTGTTGTTCGCTGGTGTGGTTGGGTACCCAGTCGAGCATCAGGCGCATACCGCGACGATGACAATCGTCGACGAGTTCGTCCATGTCTGCGAGCGTTCCGAAGGTGGGATCAATGTCGCAATAGTCGCTCACGTCGTAGCCGAAGTCGGCCATCGGCGAACTGAACACTGGCGACAGCCACAACACCTTGATGCCCAGCCATTCGAGATAGTCGAGACGCGAACGTATGCCTTGCAGATCGCCGACACCATCGCCGTTCGCATCAGCAAAGCTGCGCGGATAGATCTGATACACGACTTCGGTCTTCCACCACGGAGCGTTGTTCATACCGGTTCAGCGTAGAGAACGGCGGGTGTATGGTTCGTGGTGGGGCGGGATGGCCCCGCCCGTAATAGGGAGGCATCCCAATGACCAACACTGCAGAACGCAAGTCGGCACCCGAGACGCTGAGTCGTGTTGTGGTGCGATTTGCCGGTGACTCCGGGGACGGCATGCAACTGGTCGGCGACCGGTTCACCTCGGCAAGTGCAATGTTCGGCAACGATCTCTCCACCTTTCCCGACTACCCAGCCGAGATCCGCGCTCCTGCCGGAACGGTGAACGGTGTGTCGAGCTTTCAGGTGCAGATCTCAGATCACGACATCACCACGCCCGGCGATGCGCCAAGTGTGTTGATCGCGATGAACCCTGCAGCGCTCAAGGCCGATCTTGGCCGGCTTGAACAAGGCGGTCTGCTCATCGTGAACCGCGACGCGTTCGGCGAGCGCGACCTCGCCAAAGTTGGCTACGTCACCAATCCGCTCGACGACGACTCGTTGGCCAACTACCGGGTCGTCGAAGTTCCGATGACGTCGCTCACCGTGCAGGCCGCCACCGACCTCGGCGTGAAGCCTCGCGACGCCGAACGGTCGAAGAACTTCTTTGCGCTCGGCATGATCTCGTGGCTGTTTTCTCGGCCGCGTGAATTCACGCTCGACTGGATTGCTGCTCGATTCACTGACGAATTGGTGCGGGCATCAAACGCGGCAGCGTTCAACGCTGGCTACCACTTCGGTGAGACCACCGAGTTGTTCGATCATCCGTTTCAGGTCGAGTCGGCCCACATGCCAGCGGGGGAGTACACCAACATCACCGGCAACGTGGCCCTTGCATGGGGACTCGTTGCGGCCGGACAACTGGCGAAACTGCCGGTGTTTTTGGGTAGCTACCCAATCACGCCGGCCTCCGACATTTTGCACGAGCTCTCGAAGGCCAAGCACTTTGGCGTTCGCACCGTTCAGGCCGAAGACGAGATTGCCGCAGCGGGCATGGCGCTGGGCGCGGCATTCGCCGGGCACCTTGGGGTCACAACAACCAGCGGCCCCGGCCTCGCACTCAAGAGCGAGACCATCAGCCTTGGCGTGTCGCTTGAGCTGCCGATGATCATCGTCGATGTGCAGCGCGGCGGCCCGTCAACCGGATTGCCCACCAAGACAGAGGCCGCCGATTTGAACATCGCGATGTTCGGGCGTCACGGCGAAGCGCCGCTGCCGATCGTTGCGGCATATAGCCCCAGCCATTGCTTTCATGCCGCAATCGAGGCGGCGCGTATTGCCCTGAAGTACCGCACTCCGGTCATCTTGCTGTCCGATGGCTACATTGCGAATGGTTCCGAACCGTGGCTGCTGCCCGATCTTGATGCGTTGCCCGACATCTCGGTGCCGTTTCAGACAGAGATGAACCATGTTGCCCCCGATGGCGTCGACGAGTACTGGCCGTACTTGCGTGACCCTGAGACGCTCGCTCGGCCATGGGCTATTCCGGGTACACCGGGATTGATGCATCGCATCGGAGGTCTCGAAAAGGAGGATGGCAGCGGCGACATCAACTACACGCCTGCAAACCACGACAAGATGACTCATCTCCGTGCGAGCAAAATCGCCGGCATCGCTCACGACATCCCTGCCGCTGAGGTTGTCGGCGATGCCGATGCCGCCGTGTGCATTCTTGGTTGGGGATCTACGTGGGCGGCGATCTTTGCGGCGGTGCAACGCATCCGATCTCGCGGTGAGAAAGTCGCGTGGGTGCACCTCACCAACATCAATCCATTGCCGGCCAACTTGGGCGAGCTGTTGCGGGGCTTCGACACAGTGATTGTTCCCGAGCTGAACCTGGGTCAGTTGTGTCGCATTGTGCGCTCCGAGTACCTCATTGATGCCCAATCGGTGAGCAAGGTGCAGGGCTTGCCGTTCACCTCCGCCGAGCTCGAGCATGCCGTTGCAAGCGCAGCCAAAGGAGTAGTGCAATGACAGACACAGTTGTCTCGGTGACCACCAAGAAGGATTGGTCGACCGATCAAGAGGTGCGCTGGTGCCCAGGATGCGGCGACTACGGAATCTTGCTTGCCGTGCAGACGCTGATGCCAGAACTCGGCCTGAAGCCTGAGAACACGGTGTTCGTGTCAGGTATCGGATGCTCAAGCCGGTTCCCGTACTACATGAACACGTACGGAATTCACGGAATCCACGGTCGGGCGCCAGCCATTGCCACGGGTATTGCTGTTGCTCGCCCCGACCTCGACGTATGGGTGGTGACGGGCGATGGCGATGCGTTGTCTATCGGTGGCAATCACTTGATACATGCGCTTCGGCGCAATGTGAACCTCACGATCTTGTTGTTCAACAACCGCATCTACGGCTTAACCAAGGGGCAGTATTCGCCCACCTCAGAATTGGGCAAGGTGACCAAGTCGACACCGATGGGGTCTATCGACCATCCGTTCAGCCCGCTAGCGCTGGCGCTCGGTGCCGAAGCCGGTTTTGTGGCTCGAACTCACGACCTCGATCGCAAGCACATGATGGAGACACTGCGCGCCGCGCACGCCCACCGAGGCACATCGTTTGTTGAGATTCTGCAGAACTGCAACGTCTTCAACGAAGGCGCCTACGACGAAGTCACTGGCCGCAAAGCACGCGGCGAGATGATGATCGACCTTCGTCACGGTGAACCAATCGTGTTCGGTGAGAACGGTCACGCCGGAGTGGTGATGGGCGCCGACGGGCATTTGCGCATCGTCGAGGTTGCCGAGGTCGGACTCGAGGCGATCCTGAAGCACGATGCTCATCGCGCCGACCCGAGCCTGGCGTTCGCGCTCGCTCGACTTTCGGCCGATGAGCCTGCCACCTCAAGCCGACGTTGGACCCCCACTCCATTTGGGGTGTTTCGCGACGTCGATCGGCCCGAGTATGGGGCGATGTTGGGTACACAGCTGGCGAAAGCGTCGGCGAAAATGGGGCCGGGCGACCTAGCCGGGCTGCTTCGTTCGGCCGGTACATGGCAGATCACATGATCTGGCGGGGTCCTGAGCTGGGAAATCACTCGAAATACGACGCAGGTCACCTCTGTAATCCGTCTGGTTCGATGCAGCGAACGATAGGCTTGAACCCGATGTTATTTCTCTAGGTTCGGAGCCCTGCCGTGAAGAAGGGTCGTCATCGCCGCTTTGAAGAAGCGCGAAAGCTCAAGCAAGCTGGTCCCAGTGCACTCGATCTGGGATTTGCGGGCACTGATCAACGTCCTCGTACCGAAGACGATGAGTATGCCGCGCTAGCGGAGAAGTACGGCGTCACCTTCGATGACGACGACGAAGAGCCCGAAGACTGAATCTGAAGCTGTAATACACCTGAGGCAGCATTTGTCTCCTGCCGCGCTGTGGCCCCCGCCCCAGCTTTGCGGTATCAACGAAAACCGCGGACTATGACCCAATTACGAAATATCGCCCTTGTCGCGCACGTCGACCACGGTAAAACCACACTCGTCGATGCCCTGTTGCGCGCAACAGGCACCTTTGCAGCCCACCAGGCGGTCGTTGACCGCGTGATGGACAGCAACGACCAAGAGCGAGAGCGTGGCATCACCATTCTCGCCAAGGCCGCTTCCATCACATGGAAGGGCACCAAGATCAACCTCGTTGACACCCCTGGCCACGCCGACTTCGGTGGCGAAGTCGAACGCGCGCTCACCATGGTCGACGGCGTGTTGCTGCTCGTCGATGCGGCCGAGGGCCCACTGCCGCAGACCCGCTATGTGCTGCAAAAAGCCCTGGCGCTCGATCTGCCGGCCATCGTCATCATCAACAAGGTCGACCGCGGCGACGCACGCCCAGAAGAAGTGCTCGACGAGGTGTACCAGTTGTTCATCGACCTCGATGCCGGTGACCACCACATCGACTTCCAGGTCATCTCGGCCGTGGCTCGCGAAGGTCGCTCAATGCGTGGCGTTGGCATGCCTGGTCCCGACGAAGACCTGTCGGCCCTGCTCGACACCATTCTCGAGACCATTCCCGCCCCTCAGGGCGACCCCACGGCGCCATTGCAGGCCATGGTCACCACCCTCGATGCCAGCGAGTACCTCGGTCGTTTGGCCATTGGTCGCGTTGTCAACGGCGTCATGCGCCGCGGCGACACCGTTGCGTTGCTCGAAGAAGAGTTCGCCGAGGGTCAGCCTCCGCTCAAGCGTCGCCTGAGCCAGTTGATGGCGTTCGAAGGCGTGAGCCGCAACGAAGTGCAAGAACTCTCGGCGGGCGACTTGTTCGTGGTTGCCGGATTCCCCGAGGTCGAGATCGGCGACACCATCGCCTCGGTCGAGTCGCCAGTGGCATTGCCACGCTTGATGGTCGACGAGCCCGTGCTGCGCATGACCTTCGGCGTCAACACGTCGCCGTTCGCTGGCAAAGATGGCAAGTACCTCACCAGCCGTCACCTTGTCGATCGCCTCGAAAAAGAACTGCTCGGCAACGTGTCGATCAAGCTGTTCGAGACCGGCTCGCCCGACATCATCGAAGTTGCCGGCCGTGGCGAATTGCAGCTGGCTGTGTTGATTGAGTCGATGCGTCGCGAGGGTTACGAGCTGCAGGTCAGCCGCCCCGAGGTCATCACCAAAGAAGTGAATGGCAAGCGCTTCGAGCCACAAGAGCGCGGCGTCTGCGACGTTCCCGACGACCATGTCGGCACCGTCACGCAAGAGTTGGCGCCTCGCAAGGGTCGTATCACCGACCTTCGCCCCGGCGACGCTGGCCGCACCATTGTCACCTTCGAATGCCCAAGCCGTGGCCTCATTGGCTTCCGTTCGTTGCTGATGACCGTCACCCGCGGTACTGCGCTGTTGCACCAGCATCACCTCGGCTGGATGGCATGGACCGGCGAAATGCCCGACTCCCGTGGCGGCGCAATGGTCGCCGACCGCATCGGTCAGTCCACCGGCTATGCGCTCGACAAGCTGCAGCTCAGCGGCCAATTCTTCATCGCTCCAGGTGAGCAGGTATATGAAGGCATGGTCGTTGGCGAATGTGCCCGTGAAGACGAGATGGTGGTCAACGCCGTTCGTCCAAAGGAAAAGAACAACATTCGTACGCACAGCCACGACGATGCGGTCAAGTTGCCGGCGCCTCGCATTCACAGTCTCGAGACTGCTATCGAGTGGATTGCCGACGACGAACTCGTCGAGGTCACGCCGAAGAACATCCGCATTCGCAAGAAGCACCTCGCCCTCGAAGATCGCCGTAAGGCGAACAAAAAGGGCAAGTAGGCCATTTCTTGCCAGTGACTGCGGCCTGACCCGAGGCGCAGTTCATACCCAGTTCACAGAAGTCGCATAGCGGCGAAACATTGCCGACTTAATCTCGTGACAATGGGTATTTTTGGAAGCGCCGAATCGATCGATGTGGCGCGTCTGCTGCTTGATCTGCTGATTATTGTCACAGCCGCAAAAGTGGTCGCCGAACTTGCTGAGCGTCTTCGGGTGCCAGCAGTGCTCGGTGAAATCGTGGCCGGTGTGCTCGTCGGACCATCGGTGATTGGGCTCATCCAACTCGACGGCGCGCGGGGGATCTCGGTTGCCGTGCTCGCCGAAATCGGTGTGCTGTTGCTGCTGCTCTCCGTCGGCATGGAAACAGACCTCGTCGAACTCCGAAAAGTCGGCGGTGCATCAATGTCGGTCGCAGTGGTAGGCGTTGTTGTGCCCTTTGCTGCGGGACTCGGTGTGGGGCTGTTGTTTGGCGAGTCCACGAATACGGCGCTGCTCTTTGGGGCCGCGCTCACCGCTACGAGTGTGGGTATCACCGCTCGCGTGTTTGGAGACTTGAGGGCACTTGCGTCGATTGAGTCGCGAATAGTTCTTGGAGCCGCCGTTGCTGACGACGTGCTCGGTCTGATCATCTTGACCGTGGTGGTGAAGGTAGTGACTGGCGGGTCGGTTGGGCTTGGCACGGTGGCGCAGACGTTCGGTCTGGCGCTGCTCTTCTTATTGGGCACCGGACTACTCGGCGTGTTCGTGGTGCCAAGGTTGTTTCGCCAAATCTCTCGTCGCGCATCGTCTGGGGCCACCGTGGTCGTGGCTGCGTTTGCCTTAATGATTGGGTTTGCCACCCTTGCTGATCTCGCCAAGCTCGCGTTCATCATTGGTGGCTTTATGGCGGGCATTGCCCTTGGTCGCACTGATCAACACGAGCGCGTAGCAGCCGATTTGGGTGCGGTCGGAAACGTGTTTATTCCCGTGTTCTTCTTGAGCATCGGTATCAATGCCGACCTTTCTGCGATGGCGAAACCCTCGGTGCTCCTTCTCGCCGGCGCCATGACCGTCGTCGCCGTTCTCGGCAAGCTGTGCTCGGCGCTGGTCGTACCGGCGCAGCGCGCCGACCGCTTATTGATTGGTCTCGGCATGATTCCGCGCGGCGAGGTTGGCTTGATTTTTGCTGCCATCGGACTCTCGTCAGGGGTCCTCGACACCGATCAATACGGAGCGCTGCTGCTCGTGATCCTCGTGACCACATTGGTTACCCCTCCGTTGCTGCGTCTACGTATTGGGCAGGGTCCGCGACGTCGAGCCGAGCTCGGCTCGCCGGCGGTTGAGGCAGAGCCCGCCTCGGGTTGGATCTCCACAGATGGCGACACCGTTGGATTAGCTGCTACCCCTCCTGTTTCGCAGGCCGTAACGGTGGCCCTGGCAGCTGCACGACATGCTTCATCGCGAACTCCGTCGGAACCCTTGCTCGACTGGTTCGCATTGCATCGCCAAGCCGACCTTGTCTGGGATGCATCACACACCGCTGCACTGGTTGACCTACTTCGCGACGATTCGCCGCGGTCGTGGCGTTGGCTCGAGGTGACCGGCGTAATAGAACGTACGCTGCCCGAAATAGCGACAGCGATGCGGCGACGCCGAGCCGACATGTCTGACCTTGATCCACTTGGATCGTTGCGTTTTGCTGTGGTCGATCGGCTGCATGCGCAGTCTTCGTCAGGCGATGGTGAAACTGCTGTGGCTGAGCTGGACGACGACCTGCTTCTCGCCGCTCTCGTTGCCGACGTGTGCGCAGATGCTGAGTCAGCGCAGAGCTTGGCGAGGCGTTTCGGTGGTGAGGCTCAGGCCGACCGGATCGTTTCGATCGTGGCAGACGCCAACCTGCTGCGGCGCAGAGCCCACGGCCCCGCAGGCTTTGATGAGAACGAGATCTTGCAAATGGCTACACACCTCGGCACGGCCCGCCACGCTCGGCTTGCATACGAGTTGGCTGTGGCCCTCGGCGACCTCACTCGAGTGGCAAGCGATGTGCTCGCCGCTCAGTACATGCAGATACAAGAAGCCCTGCGTCATCCTGATCTGACAGGTGGCGAAGCCGACAACCTTGCCGGTACCCGCCGACTTGCGGCCCAACGTCTCCTCGAAGATGCTGCCCCAATCGAACGACTTCGACACGCGTCGAACACCTATCTGCTTGCCCATGAGCCAGAAGAACTGGCACGTCATGCCCGGCTTGTCGAACCGCTGCCGCTCAAAGGCGTGGTGCGAATCGCGGTCAGCCCCGAGCCTGAGCCCGATCATTGGAAGATCGATGTTGCGTGTCGCGACACGGCCGGTCTTCTGGCTCGATTGGCCGATGCGTTGGTGCGTCAGCAACTCGATATCGCTGCGGCCGATCTGACCACATGGCCAGATGGAGCTGCGCTCTCGAGTTTTGTAGTGCGCACATCGACACGGCCGAAGGCGGCGGTGTTAGCACAGGCGTTTGAAGCTCGACTTGGTGCGCAGGTGCAGCCGATCGCGCAACCGGCGATTTCGCTGACGTTCGATAACGATGCTCTGCCGTGGCTCACCGTGTGCACGGTTACTGGTCCCGACGAGCCAGGCGTCTTGCTTGCTGTCAGCAGCGCATTTGCTGCCGCAGGCGCAGTGATTCATTCGGCCCGCATTGCGTCTGAGGCCGGCCAGGTGACTGATCGCTTCGCTGTCTCCGACCGGCTGAACCGAAAACTCAGCGACGAAATCGTCGCCGACGTCCGCTCTGCATTGGCTGCTGGAAGGGTGCAGCGCAGGCGGCGGTGGTCTCGACGTCGGTGATGCCTCGCTGATTGATGTTGTTAACACACTGGCAACACGAAGGCTCTCGTGCTGAAACCTGAGCTTCGTACTCTGGCTATGTCTCGTCCCAGTGCCGTGCCGAGCGGAGGCGTATTGCGCCGTGCAAGTACCAGTTATCAACTTTCAATAGGAGGATTCAGTGCGTAAACGTTTGGCACTTAAGTACGTAGCGGGTGGCCTTTTTGGGGCCACCGTGTCGGCGTTGGTGGTGGGGAGCACTGCATTCGCTGCAGACGCTGATCCCGTCACTACGTTGGGACAGGCAACCAACCTGCTCTGGGTGGTCATCGGCGCGATGCTGGTGATCTTCATGCAGGCAGGCTTTGCTCTCGTCGAGACCGGTTTCACTCAGAAGAAGAACGCTGCTCACGTGATGAGCACCAACTTCGCCATCTTCGGTCTTGGCTTCGTGGGATTTCTGTTTGTTGGATACCCGTTGGCCTTCGGTGGCTTCGATACGTCCATTTACTTCGGCGATGGCGGCGCAGCACTGAACGCGGAGCCGCTGATCGGCTCGGGTAATTGGGCGTTCTTGTGGCAGGGATGGGGCCATCTTGGCAACGGCGCAACCCCGGCCGTGTTGGCGTTCTTCTTGTACATGGTTGCGTTTATGGACACCGTTGCCACCATTCCAACCGGCTCGATGGCCGAGCGTTGGAAGTGGAAGAGCTTCGTGATCTGGGGCCTCTTTTGTGGTGCGTTCTACTACCCAATTTTTGCCGCATGGACATGGGGCGGCGGCTGGCTTTCAAAGACCTGGGACACAATGAGCCTTGGTGCTGGGTACGTCGACTTCGCTGGATCAGGTGTGGTGCACGCCGTTGGTGGCGTGGCGGCCCTTGCCGGCGCAATCGTTCTTGGGCCTCGCATCGGCAAGTTTGGGCCTGACGGCAAGCCGCGAGCGATTCCGGGTCACAACATTCCAATGGCGATGCTCGGATGCTTCATCTTGTTGTTTGGCTGGTTTGGTTTCAACGCAGCCTCGACCTTCGCAGCAACTGACATCCAGTTTGCAACGGTCGCAGCCAACACCGCGATCGCTGCGGCGGTCGGTGCCGTTGTGGGGATGTACTACATCACCTTCAAGACCGGAAAGCCCGACCCTGGGATGATGGTGAACGGCATGTTGGCCGGTCTCGTGGCGATCACTGCTCCGTGTGCATTCGTTGCGCCTTGGGCTGCTGCCGTGATTGGTTTGCTTGCGGCGATTCTCGCCATCGAAGCCGTGTTCTTCTTTGAGCGTCGCGGTATCGATGACCCAGTAGGTGCCATTGCAGTGCATGGTTGTGGCGGGTTGTTCGGTGTGTTGAGCGTGGGCATCTTCGCCAACGGTCAATACGGTGCTGGCTGGAACGGTGCCCTCGATGGCGCTGGGAACCCGATCAAGGTTGAGGGAATCATCCAAGGCAAGTTCGGCCAGTTCGGGGCTCAGCTGTTAGGTGCGGTTGTGATTTGCACCGTCATCTTCGGCTTTGCGTACGCCTTCTTTAAGATTCAGAACAAGTTCACCAAGGGCGGAATTCGCACCCCTGAGGATCAAGAGATCCAGGGTGTCGACATTCCCGAAATGGGCGTTCTTGCCTACAACGACTGATCGCGTCTTCGCCCGATGACGCACTACACAACGAGAGTTAACAAGCTTGACCACAGGAGGTTTACAAAGCGATGAAGCTCATTACAGCAGTAGTGAAACCGTTCAAGGTTGACGATGTGAAGGAAGCCCTGAACAAAATTGGAGTATTGGCAATGACGACTCGAGAGGTCAAAGGTGTCGGTCGTCAAGGCGGTCACACCGAGACCTATCGAGGAGCCGAATACAAGATTGATTTCGTTCCCAAGGTTCAGATCGAAATTGTGACTGGTGAGGAGCTTGTCGATTCAGTTGTCGACACGATCCGCACTGCAGCCGCCACCGGCAAGATTGGTGACGGCAAGATCTGGGTCACGACAGTCGATCGGCTCGTGCGAATTCGCACCGGCGAAGAAGGTAACGAAGCGATCTAGAGGGCCTTCGGGCCTTCGAAATCTACGAGTAATGACAACGAGGGGGATCCGCAGTGCGGGTCCTCCTCGTTTCATTTACTTGCGGCGTACCGCCGGATGTGCAACTGGTGTGGCCCGACTTTTCTCGAGTTGCTTCACCAACATGTCGTACACCTTCACTCCGGTGAACTCGATGATCTCGTCGCGCAGGTATTGATATGTGCTCTTGCTGCCGTTGAAGGCTTCGGAGGTCTCGGTACACCACCAATGGAAGTCGGTGCCGCCTTCGCCCCAGTCGCGGCGCTTCCATTCGCGCAAGGTGCTGGTGACATGGCCGTGTAGATCGGTGTCCTCGTGCAGGCGAAGTGGCAGTTGCCAACACACGTCGGGCTTCCAGTCGATGGGACGTTCGCCCACGGCCAGCGCAGCGCTGTGGAGTGCGCAACCAGCGCCGCCAGCAAAACCAGGCCGGTTGTGAAAGATGCAGGCGCCATCGATCACGCGAGTAGTAACGGTGCCGTCAGGCTCGGTGGCGGTCCAACCGCCTGCGGCTGCCTCAGCATGAAACTGCCATTGGTCGGGGGTAAGTCGGGCCGAAGTGTCGACCACGGTCTGCACATCGGCGTCGTCGATGAAGTGGGCGCCGAAGCTGCAGCATCCCTGTTGTAGCTCTGATGCGTCGGTGGACAGCACGCCTTTACATCCGTTGCCCCAGATGCAGTTCCAGCCAGAGCGCAAGAACGTGGCATCGAAGACCCACGTGCGGTGCTCATCGGGGTCATCGAAGCTGATGTATTCGTGTAGGTCGTCGGGTCGGGCCACGCCAAGAAGGTAGCGCGCGACATGCGGATTACACCAGATCGCCAAGAGGTCCAAAGGGTAGGCTGCTCAGACCATGAGCACGCCGCCAACCACCGCCAATCAATTACGCGACGCCTACACAGGCTTCTTCGCAGACCGCGGGCACACGCCAGTTGCGTCGGCGAGCCTCATTCCTCATGACCCAACGGTGTTGTTCACGGTTGCGGGCATGGTGCCCTTCAAATCGTATTTTGTAGGTGACGAGACGCCGCCGTTTAAGCGCGCCGTCACGGCTCAAAAGTGCGCACGCGCCGGCGGCAAGCACAACGACCTCGACGATGTCGGTCGCACGAAGCGTCACCTTGTGTTCTTTGAGATGCTCGGCAACTTCAGCTTTGGCGATTACTTCAAGAGCGATGCCATCCCGTGGAGCTGGGAACTGGTGACCGAGGTATTCGGACTCGACGGCGACCGCATCTGGATCACTGTGCACGAAAGCGACGACGAGGCCGAGCAGATCTGGCACGACCAAGTTGGTGTGCCAATGAACCGCATCCAGCGCTTGGGCGACAAAGACAACTTCTGGCAGATGGGCGATACCGGTCCATGTGGTCCGTGTAGCGAACTACATATCGACCGTGGCCCCAGCTTCGGTCCCGATGGTGGTCCGCTTAACGACCCGCAGGGCGATCGGTTCATGGAGTTCTGGAACCTTGTGTTCATGCAGTTCAACCAGGCTCCCGATGGCACCCGCACGCCGTTGCCAAAACCATCTATCGATACGGGCGCCGGTCTCGAGCGCATCCTCGCGTTGGTCCAGGGCAAAGACAGCGTGTGGGAAACCGACGTGATGTCGCCGCTTATCGATCAGGCTTCGTCGGTTACCGGCAAGAGCTATCGCGTTGGCGATTACGACGATCGAAACAGCTTCAGTTTGCGCGTGCTTGCCGAGCATGCGCGTAGCAGCACGATGTTGGTCAACGACGGCGTGTTCCCCAGTAACGAGGGTCGCGGCTATGTGCTGCGTCGCATCATCCGTCGCGCCGTGCGACACGCGTATTTGTTGGGCACCGAGCGTTTGGTGATGCCAGGCCTCGTCGAGACCGCCATCGATGTCATGGGTGGCGCGTACCCCGATGTCATCGCCAACAAAGACTTCATCGTCGGCGTGCTCACCAAGGAAGAAGAGCGCTTCCGCCAGACCCTCAAGACTGGCTTGGTCATTCTCGAAGACGAACTCGCCAAGGACTCCAAGGTACTCAAGGGCACTACGGCGTTCACACTGCACGACACCTATGGCTTCCCGCTCGAGCTCACCGAAGAGATCGCTGGCGAGCGCGGTGTCGCGGTAGACCGCGAAGGTTTCGACACCGACATGGCCGAGCAACGCCGTCGCGCCAAGGCCGGCCGCAAATCAAACGCCACCGACGAAGATCAAACCGACATCTATCGCGAACTCAGCGAGCAGTTCGGCGCCACCGAATTCGTGGGCTACACCGACACCACCGCCGAGGGTCGGGTGCTCGGGGTGTACGAAGTCGAAGACGGTGAGATCGAGATCTTCCTCGAGCGCACTGCGTTCTACGCAGAGTCGGGTGGTCAGGTTGGCGACACCGGCACCATCACCACACCTACTGGCGTGGCCGAGGTGCTCGACACCACGTTCGCGCTGCCGGGCTTGCGTCGTCACCGGGCTCGTCTCGTAAGCGGCACCATTGCAGCCGGGCAACATGCAACAGCAGCCATCGATGTTGTTCGCCGCGATGCCATCCGCCGCAACCACACGGGCACGCACATCTTGCATCACGCGCTGCGCGTTGTGTTGGGCGCTCACGTGAAGCAGGCCGGTTCGTTGGTCGGTCCCGATCGCCTTCGTTTCGACTTCAGTCATTACTCGGCGGTCACCGACGAAGAGATCGCTCAGATCGAGCAGATCGCCAACACCGAGGTACTCAACAACGTGACGGCCCGTTCATATGAGACCACCAAGGATGAGGCCACCGCGCTTGGAGCGATTGCGTTCTTCGGCGATAAGTACGGCGACATTGTGCGCGTACTCGAGGCTGGCAGTTCTGTCGAACTGTGTGGCGGCACTCACGTGAAAGCAACGGGCGACATCGGCACGATCAAGATCGTCGGCGAAAGCTCGGTTGGTTCCAACCTGCGTCGCATCGAGGCGGTCACTGGTTACAACAGCATCGCCTTGCTGCAGCGCGAAGACCGCATGCTCACCGACACTGCTCGACTTGTTGGTGTGGCAACCAACGAAGTGGTCGATGGTGTGCAGCGCAAGCTCGACGAGATCAAGGCGCTGAACGACGAGATCAAGGCATTGCGCGCTAAGGCCGCAATGGGGCAGGCCGCCGAACTTGCTGGCAGCGCCACCGGTGGTGTGCTGGTCAGTCGGGTCGATGGTTTGGCCCCTGGCGAACTGCGCGATCTGGCGCTTGCCGTTCGTCAGCAGGCAGGCATCGAAGCAGTGATTCTCGGCGGGCTCACGCCCACTGGCGGAGTCACCCTTGTGGCCGCAATCACGGCGGCGTTCGGTGGCCAGGCCAGCGACCTCATCAAAGATGCGGCCAAGGCCGTTGGTGGCGGCGGCGGCGGCAAGGGCGACATCGCCACGGCTGGCGGCAAGAACCCCGAAGGCCTCGATCAGGCACTCGAACTCGCTCGACAGGCCGCTACCAACAGGTGAGCACCCTTCGCGTCGGCCAATCGTGAGGGTTCTGGCACTCGACCTCGGTAGCAAACGCATCGGCGTTGCTGTGAGCGATCGCAGTGGAACCATCGCGTCGCCGTTGGTTGTGTTGCAGCGATCAGGATCTACCCGTATCGATCACGAGCGCATCAAAGCTCTGGTGATCGAAGAGGAAGCTGAGCGAATCGTGGTGGGCTTGCCGTTGTCCATGGATGGCTCAGTTGGCAAGGCTGCGCAAGGCGCCCTCAAGGAAGTGAAGTCGTTAGCTAGCGTGGTCGGCGTGCCCATTGAGACCATCGACGAGCGGCGAACAACGGTGACTGCAGATCAGATACTCATCGAACGCGGAATGCGGGCGCCCGAGCGCAGGCTCATCATCGACAAGGTTGCTGCAGCCGTTATTTTGCAGACGTGGCTCGATGGCCGAGTCGATCGCGAATCGCGAGAGGCGCCTCGTTGAAAACCTCGGTTCCTCTCGATCAGTTGCCCCACGGTGACCACGATTGGACGCGCGATCCTTGGGACGACACCGCATACGCCCCGGCGAGCGAGGTGGAGCCCGCGCCCCGACGTGCACGTGTCATGAAGTGGGTGCTGCTTGTTGTGAGTGCCTGTGTGATCGTGGCGATCTTGGCTGCCGGGTGTGTGGGGTGGTGGTACATCCGTCAGTTGAACCCATCCGGCGAGGTGGCTGCTGCCTCGAACTTCACGGTGAACGAAAGCGACACATTACAAAGCGTCAGCGTGCGTCTTCAGGACGAAGGATTCATCACGAACGCACGGGTGTTCCGTTACTACGTAGAGCACAAAGGCGGCGTGCGCCTCACGCCGGGCTACTACGAAATTCGCGAGCGAACCCACATGGGCAACATCATGCGGGTGCTCAACACGCCACCCGAAGCGACGTTTAAAAAGGTCACCTTCCCCGAAGGTTTCACGCTCGAGAAGATGGGCAAACGCGTCGAGCGCGACCTTCCCCCGATGACGGCCGCTCGCTTCGCTGCGGCGGCCTCCAGCGGAGCAGTTCGCTCGGTGTACCAGCCCGAGGGCTCCACCAGCCTTGAGGGTTTGCTCTTTCCCGACACGTATCAGGTGGCCGGCAGCGAATCGGAGACTCAGGTCATCGAGCGGATGGCCAAACTGATGGAGCGCGTTGGCCGTCAAGAAAACATCGAGGCCGGTGCCGCCGAGCTTGGGCGCACTCCGTACGAGGTGTTGGTGGTGGCCTCGATGATCGAGCGCGAGGCCAAGTTCGACAGTGATCGGTCGAAGATCGCCCGGGTCATCTACAACCGATTGTTCCTTACGATGCCGCTGCAGATCGATGCCACGCTGCTCTATGGCCAGCCAGCCGACACTCCGTTCAGCGTGCTCAAAGAAATCGACACGCCATACAACAGCTACCTGCATGCAGGTCTGCCACCCACGCCCATCGCCAACCCCGGCCGGGCATCGATCCACGCTGCGCTGCATCCCGAGCCAAATCCGCCGAGCGGCGATGCGCTGTGTCGTGATCTCGCAACAGGTGAGCCGTGCGTGTATTTGTATTACGTAGTTGCCGATGAAGACGGGCATCATGTGTTTGCGGCAACATTGCAGCAGCACGAAGTAAACGTGCAAAAAGCACGAGATGCAGGACTGTTGAAATGATCACTGGCACAACAAGACTTGCAGCCGTTATTGGATCACCCGTACGACACAGCTTGAGTCCGGTCATCCACAACGCAGCCTTCGCCGCTGGAGCACTCGATTGGATCTACACCGCGTTCGAGGTTGCGCCTGGCAGGGCGGCCGAGGCGCTTGCGGCCATGCGCGTGCTTGGCATCTCAGGGCTGTCGGTGACCATGCCCCACAAGGACGATGTCGCCGCAGCGGTCGACGTGCTCGATCCAGCGGCTGCAGCGCTGCGCACGGCCAACACCGTCGTGCTTCAAGACGACGGTCGCCTCGCGGGCTACAGCACTGATGGCGCAGGTTTCGTGGCGTCACTGCGCGAAGCCGGTGTTGAGCCATCCGGCATGACCGTGGCGGTGCTCGGGGCCGGCGGTGCGGCGCGGTCTGTTATCGATGCGCTCGCTCGGGTAGGGGTCGACCAGATTGTGGTCATCAACCGTTCTGCCGCTCGTGCCGAGGCTGCCGCACTGCTCGGCGCGGGCCGCGCCCGCGTTGGCGATGTAGCCGGCATCGCCCATGTCGATCTCGTGGTGAACGCCACCTCTGTCGGCATGGGCACCGACGAAGCGCCATTCGACCTTGCGTTGTTGCGCTCCAGCCAGGTGGTGGCCGACTTGGTGTACCACCCGATCGAGACAGCGCTGCTCCGTGGCGCCCGCCGCTGTGGCGCAACGGCGGTAGATGGCTTGGGAATGTTGGTGCATCAGGCAGTTCTGCAACAACAGCTCTGGACCGGCGTCAGCCCCGATCCTGCCGCGATGCGTGCTGCCGCAGAGCACGAACTCGTGGCTCGCCACGGGTAGCCTGCACCCAATGCTTCGTTATCTCACCGCCGGCGAATCCCACGGGCAAGCGCTCGTTGTCATCGTCGAGGGCTTGCCCGCAGGCCTACCCATCACTGTCGAAGAGATCCAAGAAGAGATGGGTCGTCGCCGTCTCGGCTACGGCCGTGGTCCACGGCAACGGTTCGAAGCCGATGAAATCACCCTTGTCGGCGGCGTACGGCATGGTCGCACGCTCGGCTCACCCATTGCGATTGAGATCAAGAACAGTGAGTGGTTCCGCAGCGACAAGTGGCATGAAGAGATGTCGCCGGCCCCTGGTGTCACCAAGGACCCATTGACTAAGCCGCGCCCCGGTCACGCCGACCTTGCAGGCATGCAGAAATATGGCTTCACCGATGCGCGCGATGTGCTCGAACGTGCAAGCGCTCGTGAGACAGCAGCACGCGTTGCGGCGGGCGCCATTGCCAAGAAATTGCTCGGCACCATCGGCATCGAGATTTTGTCGCATGTCGTTCAGATGGGCCCGGCCCGTTCGAAGTCAGCGCAGCTCCCAACGATGGCCGACCTCGGTGCGATCGATGAGTCGCCGGTTCGTTGTTTCGATAAGTCGGCCGAAGACGCAATGATCGAAGAGATCAAGGCGGCAGCAAAAGACGGCGACTCGCTCGGCGGCATTGTCGAAGTATTGGCCTACGGGCTGCCCGTGGGTCTCGGCAGCCACGTGCACTGGGACCGCAAACTCGACGCACTGTTGGCGCAGGCCGTGATGAGTATTCAGGCCGTGAAGGGTGTTGAGATCGGCGACGGTTTCGATGTTGCAGGCATGCGCGGAAGCGTCGCTCACGACGCCATCTCGTGGGACTCGGCAACGGGCACATACCGCCGCGAGACCACCTTGGCGGGTGGCACCGAAGGCGGCATGACCACTGGCGAAGTCATGGTGGTGCGAGCAGCGATGAAGCCATTGGCCACGCTCAACATTCCAACGTTGGGAACGGTCGACATCATCACCAAAGAGGCCACCGTCAGCTTTAAAGAGCGCACCGATGTCACCGCAGTCCCTGCAATGGGCGTGGTGGCCGAAACCATGGTTGCGCTGGTGCTTGCAGCCGAGGCGCAGCGCAAGTTTGGCGGCGACACCGTCGACGAATTCGTACGCAACGCAGTGGCATACAACGAATCGTTGCGATGAGCGCAGCTGGCAACCCGCGTATTGTGCTGGTTGGCATGATGGGCTCTGGCAAAACCACGGTCGGCAGAGTCTTGGCGTCACGGTTGCGATGCGATCTGCTCGACACCGACGCAGTGCTAGAAGCCCGCGAGGGTCGCACAGTGCGCGATATCTTTGCCGCTGATGGCGAAGAGGCATTCCGTGAAATCGAATCCGAAGTGCTCAGCGAGTTGCTCAGCCGACCCGGTGCGTCAGTGATTGCCGCGGCCGGCGGCGTAGTGCTGCGTCAACAAAATCGCGACGCGCTTCGCGCCAGCGGAGCCCGAGTTGTATGGCTCAGCGCCGACCCGGGAATGCTCGCCGACAGAGTAAAAGGCGGGGCGCATCGCCCACTGCTCGACGGTGACCCTGAGGGCACGTTGCGGCGGATGTATGAGCAACGCGAGGCCTTGTATCGCGAGATTGCCGATGTCATCGTTACCGTCGATGGCCGGTCGGTCACCGAAGTTGTCGATGCGGTGTTGCGATGACCACCTTGCGCTCCGTGCACGTCGACCTTGGCGACCGCAGCTACGACGTACTCGTTGGCTCAGGCGTGCGCAGCGAACTTGCAGCGATGCTGCCCAAGTCGGCGCGCCGGGCCGCCGTCATTACCCAGACAGGCATTCCGCTCGCGGTCGATCCAGGCATTCCTCACGAGGTCTTTGTGATCGGTCAAGGCGAAGAACACAAATCGTTGGCCACCATCGAGACCCTGTGCCGCGGGTTCGCCACCATGGGACTCACCCGCAACGACGTGATCATCGGGCTTGGCGGCGGCATGGTCACCGACATTGCCGGATTCGCCGCCGCGTCGTGGCACCGAGGCATTGCTGTGGTGCACGTGTCCACCACGTTGCTCGGCATGGTCGATGCTGCCATCGGCGGCAAGACCGGCGTCAACTTGCCCGAAGGCAAAAACCTCGTTGGCGCTTATTGGCAACCCAGCGGTGTGTTGTGTGATCTCGATGCACTCGCCACATTGAGTCCCCGCGAGATGCGCTGCGGCATGGGCGAGATGGCCAAGTACCACTTTCTCGCGGGCGACGATCTGCTCAGTATGGAGTTGGTCGATCGCATCGCTCGGTGTGCGCAGATCAAGGCCGACATCGTGGGAGCCGACGAGCGCGAAGGTGGTCGCCGGGCGCTGCTGAACTACGGCCACACGCTGGCTCACGCGCTCGAGATTGCGGGAGACTTTTCATTGGCGCACGGCGAGGCCGTCGCTATCGGACTCATCTACGCGGCGCATCTTGGACACGAGTTGGGTCGCATCTCAAGCGCGCGGGTGCAGCAGCACTACGACGTGGTGGGTGGGCTCTACGAACTCAACACATCGTTGCCTGATTTCGATCATCAGCTGCTGCTCGGCCTGATGGGTCGCGACAAGAAGGCACTTGATGGCCTCACCTTTGTGCTCGACGGCGATAACGGTGTAGAGGTTGTCGCCGGGGTGCCAGACGATGCTGTGCTCAACGCTCTACGATCCATGTCCGAGGCCTGACATACGCACAACGATTGGATTCGCATGACAACCACCCTCTCGCGCCGGCAGGTGCTGGCGCTGGCGGCGTCCGTGCCAGTGGCGCTCACGCTTGGCTCACCTGCACACGCAGTGCCTGTTCAAGCGGGCGCCTGTTCGTTTGTGCCGGTGGCACCATCGCGCCTTGCAGAGACGCGAGCATCCGAGGGTCAATTTGGTTTCACGCGAATTGATTCGCGCACCATTCGGGTGCAGATAGCTGGTCGCAATGCTGTGCCTGCAAATGCGGCGGCAGTGGTGCTCAACGTCACGGCTACGAACGCTGTGGCGGCCGGTTACGTGTCTGTCTACCCGACCGGCACGGCGCTTCCCGAGGCTTCGAATCTCAATATCGATCGCGCCGGACAGATCGTTGCCAACTTGGTGACTGTGCTGCTCGGCACTGATGGGTCGGTCGATATCTACTCGTCGCAGCCCAACGACGTTGTGGTCGATATTGGTGGCGCGTACATCCCGCAGAGCTCCGCAGTGAGCTCGGGTCGCTTCGTGGCGCTTGCTACCGCGTTCCGAGCACTCGACACACGCGAGCGAGGGGTTGGGGTCGGCTCCGGTCAAACCGAATCGGTCAGCGTTGCTTCGGTTGTGCCTACCAATGCCATTGCAGTCGTGGTCAACCTCACAGTCACCGAATCGAACGGTCCCGGATTCTTCACAGCGTTCGCTGCCGGAGCAAGTCGTCCTGATTCTTCGAACCTCAATGCCGACGCCGCTGGACAGACTCGAGCGAATCAAACCATCGTTCCGGTCGGCACCGGCGGCACGGTGTTCGGCATCAATGTCTTTGCGTCCTCGGGCGGTCATCTCATCGTCGATATCGCTGGCTATTTCACCGGTCCCACCGCTGCCGTCGCTGTCGAGGGGCTCTTTGTCCCCGGTGCTCCGTACCGAGCGCTCGATACCCGAACCGCTGGTAGCTATGGTCGTTTGCAGGGTGGGTGGACTGCCGAGTTCGACTATTCGGGACGCGCCGCCTCGCAGGCGGTGGTAGTGAACCTGACCACAACTCAGACGCGAGGCGCCGGCTACTTCACTGGTTACCCAGCGCGTACCAACCGCCCAGTGGCGTCGAATCTCAACGCAGTCGGTGCCGCGCAGACAGTGGCCAACCACGCAATTCTTCGTACTTCAACTTCGGGTGTGGCCGTGTTCACCCAGCGCGGCGGCCACCTGGTGGTCGACGTCGCTGGCTACTTCATCGGATCGCCATCCGCCACTGTCTCGTTGTCAGCCGCTGAGAATCCGGCGCCTGGTGCGTCGCAGTTGCCCTATGCCTTACATCTGCCGAGCATCGGAGTGAATGGCTACGTCGCCGAGGGCGTGTCACATTCGGTCGTCGACAAGGGATTGGTCGGCCACTGGCCCGAGGTGGGTCTCGCAGGCGAGAACAGCCACATGGTCTTGTTCGGTCACCGCACCAAGTTCGGCAGCATTTTCAAGAACCTGCATTTGCTCGGACCGGGCGCCGAACTGATCATTGAGTCGCCGAGCGACGATGGCCGCGTGTATCACTACCAGTTTGCGCGTCGCGACATCACCGGCGAGAGCAACGCCGAAATCTTTGGAGTAGGCCTGTTTGCGCCGCTACCCAACGTGTCGTTGGTTGCATGCTCAAAGACCAACTTCTTGCCAACCGATACTCGGCACCGAATTGTGGTCACGTTCTCGTTGGTGCGCGTCGATCCAGGCTGAGTTTCGGGCGCCTCATTGCGTACGGCGCTTAGCCGGCGAATGGTGACCCATCAAACGAGTCGATGGTGGCAAACGTTTCGACCGCTGCTCGCTTCAACTTTGTTGGTTGATGCACTGGATGGCCCAAAAAGATGGTTGATGCCAGCGCATAGGTTGGTGGCAAGCCCAGCACCGATGCAGCGAGTGGTTCGGCGCGAGACAAAAACGTTGTCATCACGCCGCCGAGTCCGCGGCTACGTGCGCTGAGCAACACGTTCCAGCAGAACGGGTAAATGGATCCGCCGCCGGTAATCGCTGGTCGCTCAAGGTCTTTGTCCATCATCGCGATGCAGCCAAGATCTGCGGCCACGACGAGCACGACCGGCACGTCGACAATGTTGTCGAGTAGGTCGTTGGGGGTGTGCCCGGGAGTCACTGTGGTGAGCGCATAGTTGGCCGGAGGTGCGGCTGTGAACGGAGTGACGCCGGTGCTGCCAATGGCCACATATTCGTCCCACACGGGTTTCATCAGGCCGCCAATGGCGCGGCGCTGAGCTTCGCTCTTCACCACAACCACGCGCCATCCCTGACGGTTGCCTCCGCTAGGAGCGAACCGGGCATCGTCGAGCATTGCGTACACGGTTGCGTCGTCGACGGGCTCGTCGGTGAATTGCCGTACTGAGCCAGTGGTGCGTATCGCCGTTGTAATTTCCACGGGCTCAGTATGTCAGACGGTTGTTGGGTCAGCCTTCGGCTACCTTGCGACGAACCACGTTGAGAGCCGACCCGGCCTTGAACCACTCGACCTGCTCGGGGCTGAAAGTCTGCACGCCCTCGAACTCGATGATGGTGCCGTCGGGCTTCACGATCTGGCAGCGCATGTTCTTGCCGGGCACCGGAGGAAGATTGAGCACGTTGATCTTGTCGTCTTGCTCGATGAGGTCGTAGGTGTTTGGGTCGGCAAACGTGAGCGGCAGCATTCCCTGCTTCTTCAGGTTTGTCTCGTGAATGCGAGCAAAGCTGCGGGCGAAGATTGCAGCGCCTCCGCGATAGCGAGGCTCCATCGCTGCGTGCTCTCGTGACGACCCTTCGCCGTAGTTGCGGTCGCCGATGGCGCACCAGCGAAGACCGGCCTTGCTGTATGTGCGGGCCAGGTTCGGGTAGGTGTCGATTTCGCCGGCGATGGCGCACATTCCCTCGCCGACTGCGTTGGTGAACGCGTTGACGGCGCCAATGAACAAGTTGCCGCTGATGTTCTCGAGGTGGCCGCGATAGGTGAGCCACTTACCAGCAGCCGAGATGTGGTCGGTGGTGCACTTACCCTGTGCCTTCATGAGCACTGGCATACCGATGAGATCGTTGCCGTCCCATGCTGCGAATGGCTCGAGCAGTTGCAGGCGATCGCTGGTGGGTGAGACCTCGACCACAACGCCTGATCCGTCGGCCGGGGGAGCGGTGAAGGTGTTCGTGCCGGGGTCGTAACCGTTTGCGGGAAGCACCTCGCCAACCGGAGCGTTGAGCTTGACCTCGATGCCGTCGGCGTTGGTGATGGTGTCGGTGGTGGGATCGAAATCGAGGCGGCCAGCAAGGGCAAGCGCAATCACGGTGTCGGGCGAGGTGACGAAGCTGAGCGTGTTGGCCGAACCGTCGTTGCGCTTGGGGAAGTTGCGGTTGAAGCTGTTGACGATGGTGTTCGGCTTGCCGTTGGCCGATGCTGGGCGATCCCATTGGCCGATGCATGGGCCGCAGGCGTTGGCCAACACGGTTGCTCCGATGGCCTCGAGATCGGCGAGCAGGCCATCGCGCTCGATGGTCGCACGGATCTGTTCTGAGCCGGGGCTGATGAGCAGATCGGTCTTGGTGCGCAGGCCCATCGCTGCGGCCTGGCGTGCGACCGACGCAGCGCGGGTGATGTCTTCGTACGAACTGTTGGTGCAGCTACCAATCAGTGCAGCGCTGATTTCGAGTGGCCAATCGTTGGCGCGGGCCTCGGCTCCGACGGCAGCGCCGACGCGGTTGGCGCGGTCAGGGGTGTGCGGTCCGTTGATGAGTGGCTTCAAGGCATCGAGGTCGATCTCGATGACTTGGTCATACAGCGCTCCATCGTCGGGGCGCAGATCGCTGGCTACTTGATCGGCTGCGGCAGCAATGGCGGTGCGGCCGGTGGCCTGAAGGTATGCGGCCATGTTCTGGTCGTAACCGAACACGCTGCAGGTGGCGCCAATCTCGGCGCCCATGTTGCAGATGGTGGCTTTGCCGGTGGCAGAGATCGAGTCGGCGCCAGCGCCGAAGTATTCGACGATTGCTCCGGTGCCACCTTCGACGGTGAGTACGCGTGCGACCTCGAGGATGACGTCCTTTGGCGACGACCATCCGCTGAGTGTGCCGTTGAGCTTGATGCCAATGACCTTGGGCCAGCGCACGTTAAATGGGAAGCCGGTCATGACGTCGACAGCGTCGGCGCCGCCGACACCAATGGCCACCATGCCAAGGCCGCCAGCGTTGGGCGTGTGGCTGTCGGTGCCGATCATCATGCCGCCGGGGAATGCGTAGTTCTCGAGCACCACTTGGTGGATGATGCCACTGCCTGGACCCCAAAAACCGATGGCGTATTTCGCGGACACCGAGCGTAAGAAGTCGTACACCTCGCGGTTGGTGTCGACAGCGACGCCCATGTCGATGCGTGCGCCAACCTTGGCTGAGATGAGGTGATCGCAATGCACGGTGCTGGGCACCATTGCCGACGACAGGCCAGCAGTCATGAACTGCAGCAGCGCCATCTGAGCCGTTGCGTCTTGCATGGCTACCCGGTCGGGGTTGAAGTCGGCGTAGCTTATGCCACGCTCCATCTCTTGCGACTCAGGGTCGAGCAGGTGGTTGATGAGGATCTTCTCGGTGAGCGTGAGCGGGCGGCCAAGTCGGCGGCGCCCAATCTCTACACGCTGGGCGAGCTTGGCGTAGACGCCTTGCACCAATTCGATCGGAGTTCCTGCGGTAACGGCCATGTGATTGCCCCTTGTGCTTGCCGGCGGATGTAGACAAGTATAAGACAAGTGTTTTTGATGGTCAAACCAATCGAGCTCAGGGGGTGAAACAACGATGAGAACAATCAGGTACCAACAGATTGCAGATGAGCTTCGTGGCCGCGTCGCCGTCGGAAGTTATGCAGCGGGTCGGGTGCTGCCCAGCGAAGCCGAACTGTCGGCTGAGTTCGATGCCAGCCGGGTCACCATTCGGCGCGCGCTCGAGACGCTTCGAGACGAAGGACTCGTCGATGCCCGGCAAGGTTTCGGATGGTTCGTTGCGGCAGCCCCGTTGCGTCAAACGCTCGGGCAACTGGTCACCATCGAAGGGCAAATGGCCGAGAGCGGCGTCGAGCCGCAACGCAAGATCATCGAGTTCGCGTTTGTCCCAGCCCCGAGTCGAGTTCGCGCTGCGCTTCGATCCGACAATGTGTTGCGTGTGAAGCGCATCAACCTCGCCGATGGTGAGCCCTTCGCAGTGGTCACCGTGTGGTGTCCGGCCGAGTTGGGCCAGCACTTGTCGCGGCGTGATGTCGAGCGTTCGCCATTTTACGAACTGCTCGGCATTGCCCTTGGCGGCGCAACGCAAACCATCGGAGCCGACTCGGTTACTCCTGACGACGCGGCCCTGCTGGGCGTGCCTGTGGGCTCGCCGGTGTTGTGCTGCGAGCGACTCACCAAAGATACCCACGGTCGCCCGGTGCTGCTGTCTGAGCACGTGTTCCCAGCGCATCGCACCGAGTTCGTTGTCGATTTGCCGCACGCCGCAGCGTCGGTAGCCCCAAGTGGGCTGCGCCTCGTCGAATAATTCGTGGTCGCGTCCGTATTGAACTGACACACTTTGCTGATGCGCAGTCGTAGGTTTGTTCAAGTTGATGTGTTCACCGCTGAGGCCTATCTCGGTAATCCATTGGCAGTTGTGTGCGATGGCGAGGGGCTCTCGACCCATGCGATGCAACGCTTTGCCCACTGGACGAACCTCTCCGAGACGACGTTCTTGCTGGCGCCCTCAGACCCTGGGGCCGACTATCGGGTGCGTATCTTCACACCCACGGTTGAGCTTGGGTTCGCTGGCCACCCAACGTTGGGTTCGTGCCACGCGTGGTTGCTCGGCGGGGGAGTGTCGAAGCAGCCAGGGGTGGTGGTGCAAGAGTGCGGTGCCGGGCTGATTCGGGTGCGGCGATCAGATCAACAATTGGCGTTCGCTGCTCCACCGCTGCGGCGTGATGGCCCAGTAAACGACGCGACCGTGGCTCAGATCGCGAGAGTGCTCAACATAGAAAGCTCCGCCATCGTCGACAGCCAATGGGTCGACAATGGCCCTGGCTGGGTGGCGGTCATGCTCCGCGACGCTGAGGCCGTGCTTGCGCTGAAGCCGACGCATGTCGAAGGCCTCGACATCGGAGTCGTTGGCATGTATCCGCCTGGCTCGCCGAGCGCGTACGAGGTGCGCGCCTTCTTCACGAAGGATGGCAGCACGGTAGAAGATCCGGTTACCGGAAGCCTCAACGCCTCGGTGGCGCAGTGGCTGCTACGGACATCTCGAGTCGTTGCTCCGTACATGGCAAGCCAAGGTGCCGCACTCGGGCGCGCCGGGCGCGTGTACATCAGCACCGACAACGACGGCGACGACACTTGGGTCGGCGGCCACTGCGTTACATGCGTGAGTGGCACGGTTGATTTGTAAGCCGAGGCGTCAGGCTCGTTGGAATGCGTTTCCAACCAGTTCGGCAACGACCTCGGTGACATCAACAGCGGCGCTGGTGGCGATGTCGTCTTCGTAACCGCGAGCAAGCAGTTCTCGGCCCGAACCCGATGCGCAGAGTGCGTCGAACAAGCGTGGGCGGGCTTGATGAAAAGCAGCGCGCGCAGCGGCAGCCTCGGGTGAGCAACACGGCGTTGCTACCGCGCCCGATGGGTCGAGTGCGTTGAGTACAGCGCCTGCACCGATCAGGTCTTCGATGGCTGGCCTCATTGCCCCAGCGGGGTCGCCCCACCGTTCTCCTGCCGCAATGACACCGAAGGAGGGCTGATAGTCCTTGCCCCCTCGGGCGATGGCGAGGGCGTGGCGTGCGGTGGCGGTTGCGTTGCGCAGCGATCCGGCGAGTACACGATGGGCTCCCAGCTCGCGGGCAGCAAACGACAGCGCCGAGCCGTTTGGTGATGGCAACACGATGCGCGATCCAGATTGTGATGTCAGCAGATCTGTGGGCGACAACGAGTAGCCGCCGTCTTCACGAGGCCCGGCGAACGCGGCGTTGTTCGCAGCGGCGTATGTCTGCAGTTGGTCGTCAGCCCATGGGTAGGGAAGCACGGTGCATCCGCTTTCGAGCGCGGCGCATACAGCTGTGGTGAAGCGAAGGATGTCGACGATGATGACCACGTCGACATGGGGTGCCAATGCGCCGAGGCCTTCGGTGCCCCAATCGAAGCGGTATGCGAAGCCGTGCTGGCTGTTGTGCAGGTGACCTGCTGTCACCATTTGTCCCAGTGCAGCACAGGAGCGAGCGGCATGCGCTTGGCCGACTTGAAGTCGGTGCCGATCGTGTAGGCAATGGGGAATAAGCCGCCCTGCGTGACTTCGTCGAACGGGATGCCGAGAATGTCGGCCGCTTCGCGCTCGCCGTTGTTCATCAGGTGAATAGTGGTCCACGCCGAACCGATGCCGCGTTCGCGGGCGGCGAGCATGAAGCTCCAAACGGCGGGCAACAACGATCCCCACGCGCTTGCGGCGGCCATCACCGGCGCGTTGTCGAGGCGGCCCGTGATGCAAGGAATGAGCATGAGCGGTGCGCGGTGAAAGTTCTCGGTGAGGTACATCGCTGATTCGGTGACTCGACCAGCCTGCTCGGCGCGCATGTCGCCTTCGGCGTATCCGGCGCTACGAGGGTTCTGTGCGTACTGCATGAAGTTGGTCTTGTAGATGTCGGCGAGGGCCTTCTTCTTGGCCGCGTCCTCAACAACGAACCAGTGCCAACCCTGGCTGTTTGAGCCGGTTGGCGCCTGCAGTGCGATCTCGAGACACTCTTCGACAACCGTGCGCTCAACAGGCCGATCGAAGTCGAGGCGCTTGCGAACGGAGCGAGTTGTGTTGAGGACTTCATCGGCCGAAAGGTTCAGATTCATCGTCGCAGTGTGCCATGAATAGGCCTGCTCTGTCAGACTGAAGAGATGTCTGACCGCGTATCAATCTCTATTACCAATGGTGTTGCCGACGTTCGTATGAACCGGCCCGATAAGCGCAATGCGCTCGACGGTGCCATGTTCTCTGCAATCGCCGCAGCCGGCGAGCGGCTCAAGACTGAGCCTGGCGTGCGCGTGGTGGTTCTGTCGGGCGAAGGCGCATCGTTCTGTGCCGGACTCGACTTCAGCTCGTTTCAGGCGATGGCCGGTGGCGCATCGGCCGACGACGCCGCAGCCGATGGCGACAACGGCAACCCTGGCGCGATGAAAGCTGGGCGCATTACCCACCTCGGTCAGCAAGTGGCTTGGGTGTGGCAGGAGATTCCGGTTCCGGTGATCGCCGCCGTCCATGGCCACGCATTGGGTGGCGGCATTCAGATCGCACTCGGCGCCGACATTCGCATTGTGCATCCCGACACCAAGATGTCCGTACGCGAAGTGCACTGGGGCCTCGTGCCTGACATGACCGGCACACAGGTGCTGTCGTCGTTGGTGCGCCCCGACATCGCCAAGGAACTTACGTTCACGGCGCGGGTGTTCACCGGCCGCGAAGCCTTCGAGTTGGGTCTGGCCACGCGCCTCAGCGACACGCCACTCGAAGACGCCTTGGCCATGGCCCACGAGATCTCGAGTCGCAGCCCGGGTGCCGTGCGCGGATCGAAAGAGCTCTTCAACCGCATTGCCAACGCTGGTGCTGCCGAGCAATTCGCCGAAGAGCGTCGCGTGATCGGTGCCCAGATCGGCTCAGCAAACCAGGTTGAGGCTGTCACCGCCAACTTCGAAAACCGTGAGCCACGCTTCGTCGATTGAGCAATGGTCAACGCTGATGTTGCCAAATAATTGATTGTCGAAAGTCCGCCGTTCCCGTAGCATGACGGCGACCGTTCGGGCCAGCGTCGTCCCGAGCGTCCACCAAGCCAAACCGACTTCTGTGGATGTGGACGATGCACAACAATTACCCCGCGCCCTATGGGCTCTATGACCCACGGTTCGAACACGACGCCTGCGGCGTGTCGTTCGTTGCCAACATCAAAGGTGTGCCCAGCCGCGCCATCGTGTCGATGGGAATCGCTGCGCTGTGCAACATGGAGCATCGAGGCGCAACCGGAGCCGAGGCCGACACTGGCGACGGCGCCGGAATCCTGATCCAGATTCCCGACGCGTTCCTGCGCGCCGTGGTCGATTTCGAACTGCCCGCTGTTGGCAGCTACGCAACCGGTCTTGCCTTCTTGCCAGCCGATGCCAACGACGCCGACAAGGCTGCAGCATCGATTGAGTCGCTGCTTGCCGACGAGGGTCTACGCGCCCTTGGCTGGCGCAGTGTGCCAGTCGATCCGTCGTGCCTTGGTGCAGGTGCTCGCCAGGTAATGCCGATCATTCGTCAGTTGTTCGTTGCCGACGCAAGCACCGGCGCGGCCAGTGGCCTCGATCTTGATCGCAAGCTCTTCGTTGCTCGCAAGCGCATTGAGCACGAGCTTGCAGCCGAGCAGGAAACGTATTTCCCGTCGCTGTCGAGTCGGACAATGATCTACAAAGGCATGTTCACCACGCCGCAGCTGGCGGTGTTCTTCACCGACCTGAGCGACCAGCGCGTCGAGAGTGCGTTGGCCTTGGTGCACAGTCGCTTCAGTACCAACACGTTTCCCAGCTGGGCGCTAGCGCACCCGTATCGCTACATCGCACACAACGGTGAGATCAACACGGTGCAGGGCAACCGCAACTGGATGCGTACGCGCGAAGCGTTGCTCAGCAGCGGCATGCTGCCCGGTCTCGAACGCGCCTTCCCAATTTGTACCCCTGGTGGATCTGACTCGGCGAGCTTCGATGAAGTACTCGAACTGTTGCACCTTGCCGGCCGCTCATTGCCGCACGCAATGCTGATGATGATCCCCGAAGCGTGGGAGAACAACACCAACATGGACCCGGCGCGGCGTGCGTTCTATCGGTTCCATTCGTCGTTGATGGAGCCATGGGATGGCCCCGCCAACGTGGCATTCACCGATGGCACCGTGATTGGCTCGGTGCTCGACCGCAACGGGCTTCGCCCCGGACGTTACTGGGTCACCGACGACGATCTCGTGGTGATGGCGAGCGAGACCGGCGTGATCGACATCGATCCAGCGCGCGTCGTGAAGAAGGGTCGCTTGCAGCCCGGGCGCATGTTCCTCGTGGATACTGCGCAGGGTCGCATTGTGAGCGACGACGAAGTGAAGAGCGGTCTGGCTAGCGAGCATCCCTATCAGGAGTGGCTCGATCAAGGTTTGGTTGAGCTCAACGACCTGCCAGCGCGTGAGCATGTCGAGTTCAGTCATTTCAGCGTGTTGCGTCGCCAGCAGGTGTTTGGTTACACGCACGAAGAACTCAAGATCATCGTGGGTCCAATGGCCAAAGCCGGCGCAGAGCCGCTCGGCTCGATGGGCTCAGACACACCAATCGCTGCGCTCAGCGATCGGCCGCGGCTGTTGTTCGATTACTTCCAGCAACTGTTCGCGCAGGTCACCAACCCGCCGCTCGACGCGATTCGCGAAGAGGTTGTCACTGCCGTTGGCTCAACGGTTGGTCCCGAGCACAACTTGCTTGCGCCCGGCCCAGACAGCTGCCGTCAGCTGGTGTTGCCGTTCCCCGTGATCGATAACGACGAACTCGCCAAGATCATCCACATCAACGACGACAACCAGCACCCTCAGCTCAAGGCTGTGACCATCAGCGGTCTGTACAGAGTTGCCGGTGGCGGTCTTGCTCTGTCTCGTGCGCTCGATGCCATTCGCTCAGAGGTGAGCAAGGCCATCGACGATGGTGCGCGCATCATCGTGCTCAGCGACCGCAACAGCGACGAAGTGCTTGCACCGATTCCATCGCTGCTGCTTACCGCTGCGGTCCATCACCACCTGATTCGTGAGAAGAAGCGCACCCAGGTCGGCCTCGTTGTCGAGTGTGGCGATGCACGCGAAGTGCACCACATGGCATTGCTGGTGGGCTACGGCGCCGGAGCAATCAACCCGTACCTTGCGTTCGAATCCATCGAAGACATGATTCGCGAAGACCTCAATGGCTTGGGCGGCATGGATGCGCACAAGGCCCTCAAGAACTTCATTAAGGCCAGTGGTAAGGGCGTGTTGAAGGTGATGTCGAAGATGGGCGTCAGCACCGTGGCTTCGTATACGGGCGCGCAGATCTTCGAGGCCATTGGTTTGGGTCAAGACCTCGTCGAGCAGTACTTCACGGGCACAGTCAGCCGCCTCGGCGGCATCGGTATCGAGCACATCGCAACCGCGGTGGCTGCCCGCCACGCTCATGCGTATCCGTCGAACCCAGAGCAGCGTGCGCATCGCAAGCTCGAACTCGGTGGCGAATATCAGTGGCGTCGCGAAGGCGAAGTGCACCTCTTCAACCCAGAGACGGTGTTCAAGCTGCAGCACGCCACGCGGGCAAAGCGCTACGACATCTTCAAGCAGTACACCGCGTTGGTCGACGACCAGTCGAAGAAGTTGGCCACCTTGCGCGGCCTGTTCGATTTCGACAACAGCACTCGCGAGCCAATCTCGATCGACGACGTTGAGCCAGTAAGCGAAATCGTCAAGCGCTTCTCCACCGGTGCAATGAGCTACGGCAGCATCAGCGCCGAGGCTCACGAGACGTTGGCTATCGCGATGAACTCCATCGGCGCGAAGAGCAACACCGGCGAAGGTGGCGAAGATAGCGACCGTTTGCACGATCCGCAGCGCCGCAGCAGCATCAAGCAGGTGGCCAGCGGCCGCTTTGGTGTCACCAGCGAATACCTCGTGAACGCCGATGATCTGCAGATCAAGATGGCGCAGGGCGCCAAGCCTGGCGAGGGTGGACAGTTGCCGGGCCACAAGGTGTATCCGTGGATTGCCAAGACGCGTCACAGCACGCCCGGCGTTGGTCTCATTAGCCCACCGCCTCATCACGACATTTATTCGATCGAGGATCTCAAGCAGCTCATCCACGACCTCAAGAACGCCAATCCAGTTGCTCGTGTGCATGTGAAGCTCGTCGCCGAAATGGGCGTCGGCACGGTGGCGGCAGGAGTGAGCAAGGCGAAGGCCGATGTTGTGCTCATCAGCGGTCACGATGGCGGCACAGGCGCATCGCCACTCACGTCGTTGAAGCATGCCGGTGGACCATGGGAACTGGGTCTCGCCGAGGCTCAGCAGACCCTGCTGCTCAACGGTCTGCGAGATCGCATTGTGGTGCAGACCGATGGTCAGCTCAAGACCGGTCGCGATGTGGTTGTTGCCGCATTGCTTGGCGCTGAAGAGTTCGGTTTTGCAACCGCCCCCTTGGTGGTCAGCGGTTGCGTGATGATGCGTGTGTGTCATCTCGACACGTGTCCAGTTGGCGTCGCCACGCAGAACCCTGAGCTTCGTGCTCGGTTCAGCGGTAAGCCCGAGTTCGTCGTGAACTTCATGCAATACATCGCTGAAGAGGTTCGCGAACTGATGGCACGCCTCGGCTTCGCCACGATGACCGAAATGATCGGCCACGTTGAGATGCTCGATACCCGTGCAGCGGTTGATCACTGGAAGGCCTCGGGTCTCGATATCAGCCCGATCCTTGCCGTGCCTCAAAACCCTTACGGCCAGACGATGCATCAGTCGGTCGTGCAGGATCATGGCCTCGACATCGCCCTCGATCAGCAACTGATGGCGCGGTCACAAGATGCCATCAACAACGCAACTCCGGTGGCGTTTGAGATGCAGATTCGCAACGTGAACCGCACTGTCGGCACGATGCTGGGCAACGCAGTCACCAAGAAGTGGGGCGGCGCAGGCCTGCCTGATGGCACCATCAAGGTTCACTTCCGCGGTTCGGCCGGACAGAGCTTCGGAGCGTTCGTGCCTGCCGGCATCGAGATGCGCCTCGAAGGCGATGGCAACGACTATGTGGGTAAGGGCCTCAGTGGCGGCCGCGTCATCGTGCACCCTGATCGCCGAGCGACATTCGTGGCCGAAGACAACGTCGTTGCCGGCAACGTCATCGGATATGGCGCCACCGGCGGAGAGATCTTCTTGCGCGGTGTCGTCGGCGAGCGTTTCTGCGTTCGCAACTCGGGAGCCATTGCGGTTGTCGAAGGTATCGGCGACCACGGCTGCGAGTACATGACCGGTGGGCGAGTGGTCGTGCTTGGCCCTACGGGCCGCAACTTCGCGGCCGGTATGAGCGGCGGCATCGCCTACGTGTACGACCCATCGAACACCTTCGCCGCGTTGGTGAACTACGACATGGTCGATCTCGAACCGCTCGACAGCGACGACATGTCGTTCTTGTCGGGCATCGTGCAGCGACACGCCGATCTCACCGGATCAACGGTGGGCGCTCGGGTCGTTGCGAATTGGGATGAAGCAGCGAGCTCGTTCCGCAAGGTGATGCCACGTGATTACAAGCGGGTGCTCACAGTCATCCGCGACGCGCAGGCCGCTGGTCTGAGCGAAGAACAAACCAATGCTCGAGTGATGGAGAGTGTGTGATGGGTGAAGCCACAGGGTTCTTGAAATGGCAACGCGACACTCCTTCTCGCCGCCCGGTGCCGGTGCGCCTGCGCGACTGGAAAGAGGTGTACGAGCCGTTCGATATTGCCAAGGTCACCACTCAGGCTGGCCGTTGCATGGACTGCGGTATTCCGTTTTGCAACAACGGCTGCCCGCTCGGAAACCTGATTCCCGACTGGAACGATCTGGTGTACCGCGACCATTGGCGTGACGCCATCGATCGCTTGCACGCCACGAATAACTTTCCCGAGTTCACCGGTCGACTCTGCCCGGCTCCATGCGAGTCGGCGTGTGTGCTTGGCATCAACGCCGATGCTGTCACCATCAAGCAGGTCGAAGTCGAGATCATCAACCGTGCATGGAGCGAAGGCTGGGTTATCCCGCAGTTGCCTTCGGTGAAGACCGGCAAGCGCGTTGTGGTCATTGGCTCCGGTCCCGCCGGACTGGCCACCGCACAGCAACTCACCCGCGCCGGGCACGACGTTGTGGTGCTCGAGCGCGCCGACCGCATTGGTGGCCTGTTGCGCTATGGCATCCCCGAGTTCAAGCTCGAAAAGCATCATGTCGATCGCCGTGTCGCACAGATGGAAGCAGAGGGCACCGAGTTCCGCACCAACGCCGTCGTCGGTGAGAACATCGACATCGACGTGTTGCTCGCTACCAACGATGCTGTGGTGTTGGCATGTGGCGCCACGGCATGGCGAGATCTTCCAGTGCCTGGGCGCGAGTTCGCCGGCATCTATCAGGCGATGGAATACCTGCCATTGGCTAACCGAGTGCAGCAGGGTGACACGGCTGATTCGTCCATCGATGCGGCGGGCAAACATGTGGTCATTATCGGCGGAGGCGACACCGGCGCCGACTGCCTCGGCACGGCGCTGCGTCAAGGCGCTGCGTCGGTCACGCAACTCGAGATTTTGCCGCAGCCTCCAGCTGCGCGTGCCAGCGAGAACCCGTGGCCGCAGTGGAGCCTCATCATGCGCACCTCGTCGGCTCACGAAGAAGGCGGCGAGCGCGTGTTCAGCGTGAACACAGAGCGCTTCCTCGGCGACGACCACGGCAACGTGCGTGCGTTGTTGATTCACGAGGTCGAGATGGTCGCCGGCAAGTTCACCAAGATCGAGGGCACCGATCGCGAGCTGCCCGCCGATTTGGTGTTCTTCGCACTTGGTTTCGTTGGCCCCGAAAAGGGTTCATGGCTCGAGCAGCTCGGTGTCGCCCTCGATGAGCGCGGCAACGTTCGGCGCAGCGACGACTTCGCCTCAAGCGTTGCGGGCGTGTTTGTCGCTGGCGATATGGGCCGCGGTCAGAGCCTCATCGTGTGGGCGATTGCCGAAGGTCGGGCCTGCGCAGCAAGCGTTGACCGCTATCTCGTTGGCGAGACAAACCTGCCTGCACCGGTTGTTGCCTCGAGTCGACCGCTCGCCTAATCGAGACTTCGTTGGGGTGACTCACGTTGGCCGTCTGGCAGACCTAAGCTCCCCCGAATGAAGTCACGTTTCATCGCCGCTGGTCTCACCGCTCTCGTCACAACAAGCCTCTCGGCTTGCGGTAGCGCCGGCGGCACGAACACGGCGTCGGTCACCACGATCAAGCTGTCGCAGGCCGACTACGTGACCGTTGCGCCGATTCTGACGAGCACAGTGCCACCCACCACCGTGGTGAACCAGACCTCTACCACGCTGTCGACCTCGGTTGCTGGTGAGCAGGAGTACATCGTTGTCAATGGCGACTATCTCACGCGCATCGCCAAGAAATACGGCATCAGCGCCCAAGCGATAGCCGATTACAACCAGTGGACCGATGGTGTGAACCACCTCATCTACCAAGGCTTCAGCATCAAGATTCCGCCAGGCGCCACCATCGTTGCGGCCGGCACGCCTGCGAGTGCAACCACTACAACCTCGAACATCCCTATTGGTGGAACCTACGTAGTTGTCGACGGCGACACGCTGTCGCGCATCGCTGGGCGCAATGGCACCACGGTCAAGGCACTCATCGCCGTGAACGGTTGGACCGATGGCGTCAACCACCTCATCTACAAGGGCCTCAAGATCAACCTGCCGGTGAAGTCGGGCTAAATCCCGAGCTACTCAACCCGCCACCCGCGAACGGCCAACACCCTCTCAACTGCTTGCATGGGCGCGATTTGGGACAGGTGCTGTCTCACACCGCGCCCATGCGGGATTGTGAGGCGCTCACCCGAGACGAAACGGCACTCGGCGGGCTTATCCGATGTTGGGCCAGCGACGCTTCTGACGACGACGCAGGCCCGCGTCACCGAGTTCGCGGCGCTCGCTGAGCGCCCACTCGCGGCGCCAGCTGGTGTATTCGGGGCCGGTGAGGCGAGGAGTCTTTCCGTTGGCGGCGTTGCGTCGCGCTGTCCAGTAATCGGTGAGCGTTTCGTCGCCCAATAACGTGACTGCCGATTCGATGCGGGCATTGAACCGTCGTGTGTTTTCGTCGGATCCAGCGCGCAGGGGGCTCCCGAACACAACAGTGGTGCGGCCTGGCTTTGGGCGCTTCATGCCTTTGCCGTAGATGGGGCCTGAGCCGTCGATAAACATCGGCACCACGGCTGCGCCAGTGCGTGCCGACAAGAATGCTGCGCCACCCTTGAAGTCTTGACCCCAGCCATCAGGGGAGCGGCCACCCTCGGGGTAAATGAGCAGGCTCCAGCCGTCGGCCATGAGGTCGCGAATCTGGTCTGCAGATTTGCGCCCGGTGGCCTCGCGGTCGATGGGTAACGCATTGAGAACTAGGGCTGCGGCGGTGCCCTTGCTGCGCGATGTGAAGAAGTAATCGGCGGCAGCGGCAACAACCAACTTGTTGCGCCACGGTTCGGGAATTGCGTAGATCGACAGTGGAGTATCGAGGTGGCTGTGATGGTTCGGCGTAAAGATCAGCGGGGGCGGATTGTCGAGCACGCGCAAATCTTCGAGACGGTCGGCGCCTTTCACTGTTGGCGAAGCAATGGCTTTAGTGAACCAACGCATTGGGCCTTGCGTGAGAATCGCGCGTCCGACGCGGGCTGGGTACTTGCGGGCCCAGTCGGTCTCAAAGTTGGCGCCGAGAGTAGACGGTTCGCGTGGCACCACGACGCCGCGTGGCACATTGGGCTTGCGATACGGAAAGCCCTTTGAGGACAGTGGCTTGGCAGCTTTGACAATGAGCGACTCAACCGCACCGGCGGCGCGCGCGGCGCGCCTGAGGCCGGTGACATTGCGAATCGCGTCTTCGCGCTTGCTCATTTCTGCAATCTCACTTCACGTCGCAAACCATGAGCGGAGGCGCATGGATGTGGCTGATGGTGGGTGTGTTGCCGACGACATCGGAGGCAATTTCGAAGGCGTCGTCCATGGTGGATGCCGGGGTGAATCCGAGGCGGCGTACGGCCTTCACGTTGCCGCCAACGATGATGACTCGGCTGCAGTGCTGCATGCCATGGCTGCCCCAGTACCACATGTAGAACGGGTGCACGCCGTGATAGGCGTTGCCGGTGCGGTATAGGTGCTTGTACCACTCGTCTTCGGCGAACGACTTCTCGTACTTCTGGCTCATCACGTGTGGATCGGTTGTTTCGGCGAGCACCTGCTCGAAAAAGTCGATGTAGCTCGGGTGATGAACCGGGTTGAAATCCCACGGCGTTGGGTGGGTCATGATGACCACGCCGCCCTCGCGCACTAACGGCTTGCCGCGGTACATGTTGAACAGATAGCCCAGGCCCATGCACATCACGAGAATCGGGTTCATGATCGAGTTCACGTTGTATGGGCAGATGTAGGGAATGCCCATCGTGAGGATGTCGGTCTGGCCCTGCACCTCGACGAGTTGCTGGCGGTACACGTTCTCGGTGGTCACCTTGTGCACGGCACCCACTTCGCCGGCTTGCACGCTGGTCATCTGATGGGGCGCCTCGATGCCGTGGAAGATGTTGCGCGCCATGCGCGTAGGCGTGCGCTTCAGCGCGGCAGACACACCAACAAACGTGGCGCGGTCTTTGGCGTTCCATTCCCATTCGCGCTTCGACAAGAAATCGAATGGCTTCGGGAAGGTATCGGTGTTCATCGTGGTCTCTACTTGGAAGACCTTGACACCGCTGTCGACGAGCACTTTGCCCATGCGCCAGTTGCTCTTGTGTAGTTCGCTCTTGTGCTGATCCATGAAGCTGTGGCTGGCTTCCATGGTCTTTGGATTGTGGTGATGCTGCAGGCTCTTGTAGCTGCTGAGTCCGGTGGCGGTGCTCTTCCAGCCGCCATCCATCGCAACGAGGTTGATGTTTACGTAGACAAGCAAGTCGCTGTTTGCGGCGCGCTTGTTGATCTCTACGTCTTCGCCCTGTGGGGTTGCGCCGATGTACTCGAGTGCTTCGGGGTCCTCGGCGTCGTGCTGATACAGCAGTCCTCGTGGAGCAAACGCGTCGTAGACGCGGTCGCCGACCGCATGGCGCAGTTCGGCTTCGGTCATGCGGCGGTGCAGCGCGAGGGCGGCGATGATGTGCACATCGTCGACGCCCGCATCGGCTGCAAGATCGAGTACAGCCTCGATCACGCGCTGGCGAATATCGGGTCGACGCATAGGGGGCAACGGCAAGCTGACATCGTCGAACGCGATGGTCAACTTCATGCCGGGGAACAACAACGCGGGCAGCGGGTCGTGGTCGTATGGATTGAGCAACGCGTGTCGGATAGCGCCATCGATGTCGTCGAGGGCCTTCTCTGGCTCGGGCGCGTAGATGACGCGACTGCGTCCGGCTGGCAACTTTTCGAGGCTGAAGTTTTCGCCACGCCAGAACATGATCGGCGGCGTGTTGCGATCAACCTCGAGGACAAATCCTGGACGAGGCATTAGTGCTTCTCCTTCGTAGAACGTAGATCGAAGACGACCTTCACAGCGCCGCGGCGACCAGCGCTTGCGGCGTGAGCAATGGCGTCTTCGTAATCGTCGAGCGGGTAGCTAGCTGACACCATGCGGGCCATATCGCAGGCTGCAACGGTGTCGATCGCCAAATCAAATGTGCGCCGACGCGAGCCGTCGGGCATGGTCTCGGTGCCATAGGTGTATGACCCAACGACGTGAGTCTCGCGATGCCAGAGGCCGGTGAGATCGACCGTGACCTCGCTGGGCATGCCCATCAGCACAACGCGGCCGCGAGGCTTGGTGATGCGTAGGCACGACTCGATCGACTTGCTGTTGCCGACTGCGTCGATGGTTGCGTGAGCGCCGCCGGTGAGATAGTCGCCAACGACATGGCAGCCCACTTCACGGCGCACAGCTCGTTGCAGCTCGTCGGGAGCCACCACGATGTCGGCGCCCAGGCTGCGTGCCAGTGCTTGCTGGTGTGGGTAACGGGCACCCACCAAGATCTTCACGCCAGGCACGTAGCGGCGAAGGCCAGCGATAGCGCACAAGCCCATGGTGCCAGCGCCGAGCACAGCCACAATCGGATTCTCGACGCCAACGAGGGCGGGCCAGCACAGCAACGCGCTGTGAATGCCACCCGCTGCAGGCTCGATCATCACCGCGGTCTCGTCGCTCATCTCATCGGGCACGTGATGTAGTTGGCTCTCGTGAGCAAGAAACGAGGTGCTCCATCCGCCGCCAGTTGAGTGGCAAAAACCGGTTTGAATACCGGGCTCCAGTGGAGGCAGCGCGAGGTGCGCATAGTCGTCGCCGTCGCCGGGTGCAGCGCCCGGGAATGGCAGCGGGAAGCCTCGAGCGGCGTGACCAAGAACGGGTTCGATGACCACGCGTGTGCCGTCGGCCAAGTTGCCGAGCACTTCATGTCCGGGTGTGAACGGAAAGCTCACCCAGTCGTCGAAATAGGTCGAGGCGTGCCCCTCGATTGTGCTCAGGTCGCTTCCACAAATTCCGCTGAGGCGGGTGGTGACAGTGTGCCAACCGTCGCCCAGTGGCGTCGGGGGATCGATGTTGACGAGCTCGATGGGGCCGATGCGTGCGGCAGCAGCGGGGCTGAGCGCCGACACCATGCGGGCGATGCCGAGCCGAGCGACCTTGCGGGAAACTTGCAGCGCTTTCATCGGAACCGACCTGCTGTGTTGCTGCCAGCGAAGCTGCGCGTACGTTCGCGTTCGCTGAGCATGGTGCCGATGGGGAGCAACGGCCGTGGGCCGCCCGGGGCTTTGTGCCAGTCTTCGACGAGCCAACCACGCTTGCGCGCAATCGCCGCCAACCGGGTCTCAGGGTTGACGGCCACGGGGAAGCCGACACACTCGAGCAACGGCAGGTCGCTTGTGCTGTCGGCGTAGGCAACCGACTCTTCGAGCAGCAGACCCTCGGCCTTGCAGTAGTCGGCCAGCACCTGTGCGCGTGTCTCGCCGGTGGGCGGCACCTTGGCCAGTTCGCCGCTGTACGTACCATCGGGACGCACGGTCATTTCGGCGGCGATGATCTCGTCGAACAACGGCTTCAGGCCGGCGACCACAAAGTCGAGAGCGCCAGTGATGAGCACCGTGCGGTGTCCGAGGGCGCGGTGTTCGCGGACCCGTCGGATGCCTGCCGGGAAGCTCTTCGTGACGATGAGCTGAGTGAAGAGATCCTTGGAGTCCTCGTCGATTTGAGCGATGGGGGCGTCTTCGTATCGGCGGTAGAAGTAGCGCAAGAAATCGGCACGGTCCTTGCGGTCCATACTGCTGAGGCCTGGTGCCTGACCAAGCGTGCGCAGAACGTAGCGCATGCGCTCGGGCATGTTGAGCCGACGAGTGGCGAGGAACGAAAAGCTCTCGACAACGTTGCTTGAGATCAGCGTGTTCTCGAGGTCGAATGCGGCCACATGGCGGTCGGGCGACAACACGTTGCGGCGCATGCGCTCGGGGCGATCGTTGCGGTTCTTGCCCGGCGTCGACTTCACGCGTGCATGCGCAACCACCGAGGGCAGGTGAATGGTGGTGACGTATTTGGTCCAGTCGACCGAGCGCGGATCGCAGTTAAACGTGGCCTGATCGTGCGGAGACAGGGAGTCCCAAACCGACATGAGATTGTCGACTTGATAGATCGCTTCACACTCGGTGTAAAGGCCGTAGAGCTGCACGTACTCGTACGCGCGCTCGATGTCTTGCTTGCGTTCGTCGAGCTTGGCCGCCCACGTGGCTTGGGTGCCGCGCAATGGAAGCATCTGCAGAACTTGCTCGGCACGGGTGGCCACGGTCTTGGCGCGCTTGAGTTGCTGTTGCACCTTTCCGCGTGCCGGGAACTGCCATTCGGGCACAACGATTGGTTGGCCCTCGGCGTCGTACAACGGATGCTCGGTGAACCACGAGCGCACGTTGTCGACGAGCAGTTTGTACTTCAGCGGATTGATACCGCCGCTGGCCACCTGCGTAATGCGCGGGGCCTGCTCGGGGCCCAAGGCGGCAACGGCGATGATGGCGGCCACAACGATGTCTACTGGGATGACGTCGACAGTGCCTTCGGGTACACCGGGGAACTGGGTGAGCAATCCGCGGGCGTAGCTGATGATGACTGGCTCGGCCATGCGAAAGCCGCGGATCCAGCCTGGGCGCGGTTCTTGCAGCGCCGACTCAATGATCGATGGCCGCACGATGCTGACGGGCACCTTGCCTTTGGTCTCCATCAGCGCTTGTTCGCCGAGGGCCTTGGTGTACGCATATGCGTCGGGCCAGCCGATGCTGGCGGCGCGAGCGCGTCCGGCTTCGACCAGTTCGTCGGTGCACCATTTTTCGCGAAGGTGCTCGGTCTTGGCTGCCAACGCCGGAGCGCCCGCTGCGCCGAGTTCTTTGCGTGCGTCGGCGCGGAAACTGCGCAACCGGTCTGGCTGGCGGCTCGCTGCTTCGGTGTCGCTGCGCAAGCGACGCGACGCGGCAACCTCCTTGCGCCAGCTGAGACCAAGATCGAATGGGCCTTCGCTCACCAGTTCTTCGGGCGCATTGCCGCGTCGGTTGCCAGCGACGTAACAGGTGCTGACTGCCACCAAGTGCGGGGCCACACCGAGATCGTTGAGGGTTTGGGCGACGCGTGTAGGCCCGAGCAGGTTGATCTCGACAGCGGTGTCGAGCGGGGAGTCGAACGCCACGGCGGCGGCCGAGTGGATGACGATGTTGCAGGTTGCCAACGTGGCGAGATCGGCATCGTTGAGTCCGAGTCCGTCGGTGCTCACGTCGCCGTTGATGGTGACGACGCGGCGTTCGATCATCGCATCGAAGGTCTCGCCGGTACTGAGCAGTTCTTCTTTGAGGCGGTCGAACGCGTCGTTTTTGAAGATCTCGCGACGTGCTCGTTCTGGGGCTCCACGCTTGCCGCCACGGATGAGCAACACCAGTTGGCAGTCGGGCACGCTGCGCAGCAAACGCTCGACGAGAGCGGTTCCGACAAAGCCGGTAGAGCCCGTTATAGCGATGCGCTTGCCGGCCAACTGCTCAGCAATCATGGCGTGTGGGCTCCGCGATCGTTTTCACAGTCGCTTTTCTACCATATGGTAGACAGCGATGGTAACCCGACGTGGCATGACCCGATCAGCGATCCTTGAAGCCAGCGTCGACCTGTTCGGCAGCCGTGGCTTCTCCGCCGTCTCGCTCGACGACATCGCTGGCGTCGTGGGAGTAGCCAAGCAGACCGTGCTGTACTGGTTCCCTTCGAAAGATGAGTTGCTCGACGCTGTGCTCGAACAGACAGCGCTGGAGCTTGCGGCAGTTATTGAGGCCGCCGTGCGCTCCGCCCCCGACGAGCCGCTCGCCCGAATCGAAGCGGTGATCAAGGCGGTGCTTCGTCCGGCTGTTCGTCGTCCGGCGTTGTTGGGTCTCGTGCGCGAAGTGTCGCGGCTCTCTCCCGATCACGCGGCGCGTCTCACTGATCAAGTGCGACCATTTGTGCGCCGGGCCACCGACTACCTCGGTGAAGAAATGGCAAATGGCCGATTGCGAATGGCTGACCCCGGCCTCGTTGTGGCGCTTGCCTATGCCACGGTTACCGGTATTGCTACCGAACCCACTGCTTTGCAGGCCGTCGAGTGGCAGGCAACCACAACCGGCCTGCGACGTCTGCGCCGCGAACTCACCGAGTTTCTACTCGCCGCGCTCCGCCCCTAAATCTGCCCCGACGTCCCGGATCCGCCACCAGTCCCGAATCCGGCACCACTTTGCTTCAACAAAGCGTTTGTTGAAGACAATTGGTTGGGGGTTGACCTGAAGTCTTCAACAAACCCGGGAGTGAGTGGCGCGGGGGAGTGAGTGGCGCGGGGGCGTGAGTGGCG